>OCZV010000091.1_pt1 | contig 33386 bp, 38 predicted proteins | sample 1539051 | NCBI WGS metagenome assembly OCZV01 (sample SAMEA3113581, study PRJEB22503) | soil metagenome
ATATTAGCAGAAGATTCTTTAGTAAGTACAACTAATAAAGTGACGCATTGGGCGCTACTATATGTATCAAATGTGGATCATCAATTGAGTCGTTTTCATACTGCGAATTATGCAAAGAACCATTGAACTTTAAATGTTCTTCCTGCGGATTTGTTACAGAAGTGAAGGTTCATGTAGATTGTGTAAATGCAAATTCTCTTGTAACTGAAGATGAATCGGTTGATAAAGGTGATTCCCATGGTATCTCAGCTAAACCCCAAGATCCCATACAACGTGACACGAAATTATCAAATATATCTTCTCCGACTCAAGATGTCAAGGCAATTGACAGGGAGATTAGCAATGAAAAAAATACCTTTCGTTCTGAAAGGTCAGATATTATTGAGAAATCTTGGTACTCACTAGCCAGGTTAAGCGCAGATATCTTTTCTTTGTCTAATAGACTATCTTCATTGTATTATGAGCAGTGTTTGCAATATGAAAAAGCTTGGGGTTACTATTGGACTGAAACCTTCAAATCATTTAATACTTTTTATCAGAGCGATGGATCACATAAGAGGGACATAATCTAATAGAGGATAATTCCAAAATCTCTGATGGTCTTGGTTTGACAAGGGACCATGATTTCTCAACCTCATGCTTATGGGAATGGAAAGCTCGTCAAAATATGTTCAGAAGTTTTAAGCCATATTCCTCTGATAAATAAGAATTCTCTTAATAGGTTAGTCGTAACACCAGACGGCGTGAATTATCTTAAAAAGTTCGATTCGGATCTGTAAGCCAACTATTTTCCAATTTTATCCAAATAATCGGCGATCTCATCAAACGTCATACCAGAATCATTTAATTCAATTATGAAAAAATCGTCACGAAGCCCGCCGTTCGACAATGTGGGTAAAGCAGCTTGTAAACTCGTAGTAATATCAGAGTCATGGACACCATCCCAGCCGAAATAAGACATGATGACACCCATTGCGCACCTGCCATCACGTCCGTTAGAATATCGTTCTGTGATTTGTTTAAATTGCTTACCATATGTACGTAGAATCTGGGAAACAGTTAGCTGTTGTTGTAGCTCCTGCTGTTGTCTCATCCTAACTATTTCATAGTCAACAAGCTATTTAGAAACTATAACAGAAGAGAAGAAAGTTTCCAAATAGATCTACTGAATGGTTATATGTTTTATGATCATCTTTTCTAATATGCAAAATAGCGGAACAAGTCAAACGAATGATTCGCTTGGCAGCTATTATGCGTCTCGCCGAGCTCGCGCTATCATAAATTATAATGGCACTGATAGAGAGATTGGCAGAGTTTTTGCAGAGTATAAAGATAAGCTCGTCGTAATTGATGGTGAAAATAAGAAAGAGCGAGAGTATTTGATACCCAAGTCAAGAGTAGATCTTTTTGGTGACAATCAAGTTTATTTTAATGTGGCAGAAAGTACTTTGAGAGAATTCGAGATTTAATATTTAATATTAGAACGAAGATCTATTGAACACAAATTTCTCATACTGGTTTCGGGCTCGAAGTCTGATAATAATCATACATTAAGTCTTGACCATGGTCTTTCACTTGCGTGACATCTTGTTAACAATCAACTTCCCGACATATGGATCAATGTGATGTCGCTTGATTGTATTCTTTTTTCTTTCCGGCAAATGCATCTTCCGTTGCAAATGCTGTTGCACCAACTAACATGACCACCATCGCCGCTACAATGAACATGTATTTAGTATTCATTTGAGAGTTTAACCACAGATGTCTTTATCTGAGTTAAGCGAAATCGAACTCATACTTATATCTGATATTTTTTCTATTATAACTGCTCGCTTAGATGGCATAATATTCTTTGTGCGCGGACTATTGTTCCACTTGCCGCGATTTGTCTCAAAAGCCAAAATCATTTTATGCTATTAATTATATAAGAATTTAATGGGCACCTCTTGACACAATCTAACATGCAAAAAAGTGAGCAAAGTGATTATCAAGAATGGATTGAAAGAGTTGGCATTCAGTAACTTCGTGAGTATGGCTTAATCTTCATCTGACGGAAGTTTATCTATAAAGCCGCTCTATGTCTCGATCTCTTTTGTAAGAACTGCTTCGTCTGGGAATAAGTTCATCTTGAATAGATCTTTTATATTATTATTATATTCTCTAGTAACTTGACGCGTGGGAGCGGGGGGTCTAGCCCGCGAACTAAGCGACTGGGATTATAATATTAGTGTCAAATCGCACTAAGAATTTCTTAGATCGTAGTCCCTAGTACAATAAATCACACCGTAAATATAACAAATTTTACTGCATTATTCAGATGTCCCAAAGTATCGAAGAATGTGTACAACTATTTTGTATTCACTGTGCAGATGTCGGACTGGACTGTAATTGCACTATTTATGGAATTGGCGAAGAGAAAATTATTGAGAATATGATTCTACACATGTTTGAAAATCATGCTATTAGCCCGGACGAAATGACTACATGTATGAGAATGAAAATATTAGAGAATGTGTGCATCCACCACTCTCCCCTACCTACAAGTCCTAGCTCATATAATAATGATTTTTGACAAGTATCATCATGCCAAGACAAAGCCGTGCTAAACTAGTGCCCCCAAAGACGGAGCCTGAAAAGCAAGCTCTCGAAACATTAGAAGAAACCAATCTACCAGAGCAAAAAGAACAACCGGTGTTAACCGAACTGGATAACGAGATTGAATGCCCGCGTTGTAATGAGACAATGGAATTGCAGTCGAATTTTGATAAATTAATGTACTCTTGCGATAGCTGTAGCTTCTTGTTAAAATGTGTATAAATGACGAGAGAAATTAAACAAATATTCTAAGAGTCGGGAAGTCGATTTATTTTGTTTTTTTAACCTTGTATACTATGATCTTTTCTGATTAACTTACTGTTTCCAACTTCTGTCCTAGCAGCAAGCCATTGTACGCAAAATTATTCTTCATTAATGCATCTGCATACTTGGGAAAAGTAGAATTTTCAATACATGAACCATGCATAGGGTATACCATGTTAGGGGATAAATCCATAAGTCTTCTTGTAGTACGTCTTACTGGCTCTTCACTTGCAAATATTCCCACTCCCCTATATAGAGCGATCATGCTTTCTGATAAGTCTTCGGATATAACTGGTTTATTATTGCCGGGCTGCATGAATAAATCAGATGGAAATAGTGACTTTGTAGTTTCTTCATAGATCATCATGCTATCCCAATGATGTACGTGCGGCGTCATAATAAATCTAAACTGTCTCTTTCCAGTTTTTAAAACTTCATTATCCCAAAAAGAAATGTGGTCTACGGGAATATTATACCATCCTGTTAGATTCAACTTGGAACTTAAATCACTGCATACTAATTTTGCATCAGCAGAGTCAAGAAATGCCATCCCACCCCACTCGTCACTTTCGAAATGTAAGAATGATACATAAGCTAGTTTTTGAAGTGGAATTACTTCTTTTACTTTTGCTTCTATTTTTTTGTACATTCCTACAGGACCTGTATGGATTAGCATAGGTCGCTCATCGTCAATTAAAAACTGATTGAAAGTAATACCATACATATCTACCATCCCTGATATTCTGTATATTCCATCTTTAATTTCCGAAATCTCTACGTCAATGTCTTTTGGGTTAAGTTGTGTCCGACTGATTTCTGGCATATTCAAAATCCATGTATAGGATGGTACCTGATAAATCTTTCATCCATGTCCAGGGTCCGGACATCTCTGCCACACTTTAGCTTCGCCAAATTAATCCATTCTTATGAAAGCTGCATACGCTTGTTGAAATGTTTAGAGTAGTATTATTTAATAGATCTCATAGCAAGATTTCAGTCCAATTAAGATGTCAATCTTGATTTAGTATTTGAACATTGAGCACTGATTTCAGAATCTATGTCTTGAATTTTGATTATCTGCTTTCTCAATCGATTTGCTTGCTTGTAGTTATGGTTGGCTTCTGCTATCTCGATAGCGCGTGCTTTTTCGCCATATTTCAAATCAGATAAACGGCCCAGAATGCTCTCAAGCGTATCTATTTCATTAATTAGAATATCTGACTCTCTCAAGTCATTGCAATCTTTCAATTTCAACTTTAGCTCTTGAACTCTCTCTTGAAGTGTATTTTCAAATTCTATTGTTTGCATCATCTCTAAGCGCTTCTTAGTTACTCCGAGCTGTTGATGGTCGTCCATATCCCGGTTGAGTATTGGTTGGATAGTTCTTGTGATCCATTGGAGAAACTCGATCTCATCTTTACGATCTGTTATGTACAGCGGATTGAGTTTTACGTTGGTTGCAATCTCGACTTCTTCTTTTAGTGATCCAATTTTTTCATCGATTATTCTTAGAAGTTTAACGAGTTTGTGCATGACCAGTAGCTTGTAAATTCGTGATATAATCAGTAATACACGAAGACAGCTGGGGGAGAGTATATCGCAAATTGTCCGGCTATCGATAGTTAGTTTAGCACAATCACTCTTCTTTGCTCAACAATACATCTCTCCTATTCCCACTAACATCATTTTATTTTGTTAATTTACGATTTGGACCTAGTCATGCTTATTGGCTTCTATCATGGCATTGATCCTGTCTTCCAGACTAAGTATCTTATTCAGAAGTCTTTCTTGATGCTGCTGGAAATGCTGAATTGCTTTTAAAACTGTGTCATGGCTTTCAGCAAGTTCGTCTATACGTCTGAGAGTCTCATCTTGTTTAGAAGTTGTTTTCTTCTGTATTTTGTATACCCACCAAGCAATTAGGCCCCCAACAATTGCTCCTAGTACGATACTCAGATATGTACTTGATGCATTTGTCATATCCGTACAGCCCCTAGTTATTTCTGGTATACAACCCCAGAATGCAATAGGTTGTAATATCATGTCAGCTCATGATATCGTCTGTTGATTGTATAATTTTTTCCTATACCGGTGTGTGGTATTTGTGTTAATTTTAATATTATAACATCAATTATTCTTCAATTATATTGATCTGACCAATCAGATCGGAAATAGGCTCTTGATAGTCTATAAATAGATAAAAGCAACCGGGACTTAAACCATTATCATCTAAATGACATTGAGTCTGAATTGTAAAGATGCCGGCGACCCCATGTGTACCCACACAATGTATGGCAAAACAGAAGAAGAAGAACTTCTTGCAAATGCAAAGAAGCATGGAATAGAAGAACACGGATACACCGAAGAAGCGTGGAATGAAGAAGTTGAAAAGAATAAAGAACACTTCAGGAAGCTAATTAAGCAATCATGAAGTGCAACCGAAGCAGAGTGACTTCCATATTTGTAATAGTGAATAACGGAATTATTGAACAATACCATTCACATAAAATATTATATCTAAAATCATATCATTAGTAATGAATACTTCGGCATTTGAGTCACCTTGGTTCACGAATATAGAGACAGGATCTACATAAGGAAAGATGTTCTATTGAAACTGTACGAATATGGTGAGCTCAATCAAAGCAAACTCATGAGCTATTGTGGCTTAAACAATGTTAAACATAGGGAAATAATTGAAGAGATGGTCAAAAAAGAAATAATATTAAGAACAGAAGAAGCGTGGGGAAATAAAACAATAATAAAATACAAGGCTTCAGAGAAAGGAAGACAGATACTCAGAGAGATTCTAGAACCATACGAAGAGTTTTTTCCAAGGAGTGAGACTTTAAGATAATAATAGTTCGCTATACGAGGATATTTAAGGAATTAAGTAGGTATCAAGTAACAAAGTTACTGCATTTCTTATATTGTGACAGGGAGATTATTCAATATGGCTGACCCCACTGAATCAGATAAGATTGACAAAGGGGATATTTCGAGAGAGAACGTCTTTCAGATAATGGATGGGATAATCGCTCAATTAAACAAGACAAAGAAGATGTTTATCATAATGATTCTGACCATAATGATCATTCCGCCAATTGCATTTGCACTTACATTCGCACTATTTGGACCACCTTTCCACTTTGAGGAAGATAAAGGGCTCTCTGAAGGCTTTAGTAACGCCCAACATCTCCCCCCTCAGATCGCTTTAGCTCGAATTATTCCAATTCTAGTATCTATCATATGGCTAGGGATAGGAATAAGACAGTGGTTTGTGCTTTCAAAGTGGAGTAAGAAATATGAACGATATAAAGAACTGCAGAAGCGAATTGATGCAAAACTGGATTACGGTAACAATCATGTTGAAGACAACAGAAAAGAGGAGCCATAAAGATTGATGAAGTGAGTTGATATATGCAACTATTCCAATTAATTCTATTTCACATCTTCGAGTATCTCATTCTTAACTTGTATAATTAATTCCTCCAATATTTGTACTAATTGCTTTCTTTGTTGATTCTCACTTGTATTCCAATTTAACCTATCAGCGCGTTTATGCGCTAATTTGTATTTAATTCCTGTCATTGAAGTTGCATAATTATTTGCATCAAGTTTTCGGACGTTTTGGTGGGCAAGAATATACCAGTGATATTCTGTTCCAACTGGAACGCCTGACCCTTCTGGGGCATCCCAAGCTCTCTTTTTGTTGACAGAATAAGTGAGTTCCCATTTATCTGGTGCTATCTTTTTCTCGCTCCAGATGCCTTTCTCATAATACCATTTGTGACTTCCTCCCACTCTCATGCCAGTGTATTTTATTCCGTTGAATTCCTTGTATTCTTCATATGCTCCAGATTTAACCTTCGCTACTGCTTCAGGATCCATTTAGATAATTTCGTCTCCCTTAAAAATTGGAATATGATTTGGTATATAATGAATGAAATACATCTAGTAGAGGGAGACTGTACAGTCTCGAACCCAAGTAATAGATTGAGGCTAAATATGGTTCTACGAATCTGTTATTATTTGATAGTACGATAAGATAGAAGATAGTCTTACTTCTTTACAATAGAAGCCCATCATTATCATTATTCTCCTGCTCCCTTCAAATATAACTTCCAGTTGGTATTAGACCCTATGAATAGCAACGAAGGGAGGAGTAGAGTCAAAATAATTGGGTCTGCGTTTTAGGGTTGTCAAGACCCAAATCGAAAATATTGATTTAGAAAATACCCTATCCCAAATAGAGCGAAAAATCCAGAAATGGCCAATATAAATTTAAGCACTTCTTTTTTCAATATCCATGTTATACTTTCCCTTTGCTTTAAGTGTATTTTTTTTATCTCATAACAGAATCGACGATCCTAGACATATCCATATATCAATATAGATAAAAAAGAACGCTTAGAATTTCTTTTGAATTCTCATCAAGTCTGAAATAAACCCTATACAATGGTTCAACAAATGGAGTACTTAATAAGGGGAATATGCTATTGTGTTACATCTCATGACTATGTATTGTCCCAACTGTGGTGCTCTAATGGTTTGGAAGAACGGATCTATCCTTCATGAACCCCCAACTAAGAGATACGAATGTGGTTATTGTGAAATAATCCTGACAAAATATGCTGACGGATCATATGAAATAATTAAACCTAATTCCGTTAACAAGAATAGTACTTCTCAAAAGAGGTCATCTCCCATTAAGAGGATGCTGCATATTAAATGACTTTTATCCTCACATGCATCCTAAATCCTGAGTATTTCTGAAAATAGAAGTTACTCCATGAATTTCAAAAAACGCTGAAAAGCCGGAAGAGCTAATCTGGACTTGAAATATTAATACAAGAAATTAAAGTTAATATAATACTAAATATAAGCTATACACGACCATATTTTAGACTAAACTTCAAGGATTGCCTCTAACAAAGATATGACTGTCTCTTTGGCTCTTGTTTATCACTCTGCTAGTAAGAGAATTCCAGAATAATAATTTGATTTAATTTCGACTACTAATAGATACACTACAGTTGAATCTTATCACCTGTGGTGGCTTTATAAGCTTTAGTCGTCAATTGGCGCTTCTAAGCGTATAACAATCAATTAATAGTATGTCGCACATAACTCTGCATGGCCAAATATCGATCTGTCAATTTGTCACCACCGCTTGGAAACACGTTGGTATTATTTAATCCGGTAATATTGCTGAATTTGTGGACGAGGAGGCGGTAGAGCTGACTAATGATATGCCATGTGGTCTTAGGGGAAGTGTCCAGAGTCAGGACTTGCGTAGAGCGTATCTCGTTGCGTCACGCGTGGAGACAGGAATGATTCACATCAACGATCAGAGTGTTAATGACGAGCCTCATGTGCCATTTGGTGGAGTAAAAGCCATTGGTATAGGACGTTACAACAGCGACAGGGTGATCGACGAGTTCACAGAAACAAAACGGATCAGCTTCCAAATGCAACCGAGGGAATATCTCTTCTAAAGAATTACCAACATGAAAGTCCCATAAGCATGCAAAAGTTTTTATTCTTATTTTCTTTACCACATGCAGTACCACTATTATATCATATCAGTAGAGGTGCATTCCAAGTCTTTGGGGAACCTAGTTCTTTAAATTTCTTGAATGCGTCTCTGTGGACGCATTCAAGATCTAAAGCAGGGAAAAAATATTCAGGGTTTAACAGGCTTCTTCCATATATCCTGGCTTTTGCTGACTAATCATCTTCGATAATCCGTTCATATAGTTCTTTGCAAATGTAGTGGTTGGTTGTGAGGAATACCATATACAACCAAGAACTTTACAATCATGACAAGTTCTGGCAATGTCCCATTGGGGGGCACTCCAGATCTCTTCTATACTTTGCTCAAGTAAATTGTAAGTATTTTCTGGACTATTAAATTTCCAACATGGAACTAAGACTGTACCATTACCATTAACAAAGATGCTTTTCCATACTCCACACTCATCAAAAAGTCCCCTTCCGTGTTCTATTATTTGCTCAAAGTACTGTGGTGGGATCATTATTTTAGGATAGAGGTGCTTGCCTCTATAATCAAGGATACTTTCGCAAACCCTGACCATTGTCTGTCGATCTGGGAGTAGGGAATAGCTGACGTCTGACCGATCTTCTACAAAGGTAAAAGAAACAGAATTTGAACCTAATTCCTTTGCTCTCTCAAAATAGGACTGGTCAATAAATTCTTCAGTATTATACTTTGTTATAACACTATTAAAGTAATGTGGTATCTTGTGATCAGCCAAAAGATGGAGATTATTTATTACCCTATTGTAGATTTGTGGCGAGACACCCCGTATTTTACAGTACGACTCTTCGAATACGGAATCAATGCTACAAGTGACAAACTGTATATATTTCCTTAGTTCGACAAGATCAATAGTGTGAAGCAACGAACAGTTAGTGATCAGTGTAATTGGAAGTTTTAGCTTGTAAATGTGCCGAACAAGTTCCATAAAGTCAGGACGACTAGTAGGTTCACCTCCTTCAATAATGGACCAAATACAATATTTTGAAACCTTATCGAAAATTGATTTCCATTGTTCTGTAGTCAAATCATTTTTCTTTGCCAGATCGATTTGACCAATCTTATCAGCATCTCCGAAAGGACACATAGGGCAATAGAAATTACAGTAGTGTGTTAAGCTGAAAACTGCAATTAATGGGCGTCTTCTTCCCAAGATCCTGTTGCCCGACCAGTTGCTTAGAAGCTTGATTGTACGGATAGTATCGACTGGCATGAGTTATCATCATCATAGCAGCATATTAAGTTGATGCTGAGACTGGCTGAATTTGTGAATATTCTATCTTAAATTTTCATAAAAATTGGGCTTGCGAGATATTCTAATTTAAAAATATGGCACCTTTATTTATTAAAAGGTCTAAGAGGGTCTATGATCCAAAAACAAATAGTTGGACGGTACTTGAGCCCATGCCTTCCAAAAGAGGTGGCTTAGCGCTTCGGCAATTAGCGAAACGATATATGTCTTTGGAGGGGAAGAGCCTTCCGGAACATTTGATAGCAATGAAAGCTATGATATTGCAACTAACAAATGGGGTAAGGGACCAGCAATGCCAACGGCTCGACACGGCTTGGTCGCTGTTGCAAATGATGATAGAATATATATTATTGGAGGAGGTCCGAATCCAGGAGGGTCAAGGAGCAGTGCGAACGAGATATTTCTTGTTCGTTGATAATTAATATCAATATCGATCAAATGGATTCGAATTCCAAAAAAGGGTAATATTGTTACTAAAGATTTAAACTTGACACAGGAACCTTTTTACAAATACACCTAACTCGAATATAGACGACAAACAACATCAGAGTTTTGATTCTAGGGTCGCAACACGACAATATCAAGTAAGGCGTATTACGGTCCATCTATTTTATTATCAGTACGGGGCATGGTGAATAGGTCACTACAGCAGAGGCAATACTCCCAAGCAGTAACTTCTTGAAGCCTGATCTACCTCTTGTTCCCATTATTATTAGATCAACATCCTCAGATTCTGCATATTCAACTATTGTTCCATCAACAGACATCTGACTATTGATTAGTTCGGTTTTTAACTTTACATTATTTTGTTTTGCTATTTGATCTAGGGTGGCAAACCGTTCCTTAGATTCCAGTATGATTTCTTTATCTTGAGGAGAATTTAGTTCTCCTTCGGGTGTGGCTAAACCATACGACGACAGCGGAATACGATTTACAGTCACCGCTATTATTTGGGCAGCATCTTTTTTTGCCATTTCTATTGCGTATTCTGCTGCGTCCATAGCTGGTTGTGACCCATCAATAGCAACAAGAATTTTCGAAAACTTACCCTTTATCCTGTTAGGCATGTATCAGTTGTATCCATTGTCATCTCTAATCATTTATTAGGGTTGGCTTATACCTACCTTAAATAGAACATTCGCACTTAAAAGGCGAGGGGAAACAACAACTGCTACTTCAAAAGACCTCGCTGGCATACATCCAATATGTCAATTCATTGCACAGTAAAAAGACCAAAGAAAAATACACCGAATTTCTAAACGCCTTTCTAACCTACGCCCCATATCGGAAGCGACGAGATTTTGTAAATGGAGCCAAAGCAAGTACAAGCACTTCTTATCCAATACATCGTGGATATGAGAGATAAAATGAAATTAGCACCCAATTCAATGAAAGTTCGTCTAGCAGCAGTAAAGACATTTCTTCAACTAAATGACTTTGAAGGAGTAAACGTATATTCCAGACGCATTTTACTCTGGTTTTATGAGAAAGGACCGCCCGAAAGACTACACTGAATACATACAAGCGCTCACATAGTATTGGAAAATTAAAGGACAGGAAAAGAAGATCATAGAAGGTAAACTAGAGGACCTGAAAAATGACGGAATAAAGTTCTAAAGCGAACTGTGGAATAGCGTTCCAACATTAAAAGGTTAAATAGAAAATTACTGCAGTAATGACTGTCTTGGCCAATTACTATTGCATTTTGTGTGACTCATTCATCGTAGATACTTCAAGGCCTCGAAAAGAAATAAACTCGGAGATCTTTAGTCATTTCTTCGATATGCATGCAGAGGACGAAAAAATGAGGGTAGAAGAGGCATTTAGTGGATATCTAAGATTAGAAGAATCTATCTGAGATTAATATTGACACCCCTTACTACTAATGCCAGCCAACCACTAAAGCATTCATATAATTTATTTCGCAAGACTTGATGGCGGTACATAAACGTACCGTCTGATATCAACTACAGGGTAGACGGCCTTTGTTTGCTTCACAATCGATATTGGTCGTCTACCTTTAATTCTGAAGAATGAGATAACCAAGTTCCGGAATCCCTTTTATTCATAAAATTAAAGCATAATGTACAGTGTGATCGCCTGCATGGTGGATAGGACAACCAATGCGCTCCAACCTTTCCGGCCGTCCTATCCTCATTCGAAAATAACTAGGAGCGGAGAAAAGTGCAATCCAGTGGGTGATGGCCGGCAGTTTTGTTGTGGCACTGAGAGACGATAAGGGAACAAAACCCCGACTGATGACACATATAAGACCTATTGCGAGGTATGTATTAGATTGAGTCTTATTTCTAACTGAAACATATATAATTTGTCTTATCGACTTCTCTGCCATTTTAAATTGGATACCTATTTGTAAGAGCTCATTTGTACTTCATATGGTAACAGATTTTTAATATGTATATTCTACAAAATGAGAATCAACATTAGCTATTTATATTAGGGGAACCTAACTTTATGTCAAAAAGCTGGTTTAGCTGATATCTTAAATTGGTTATCATAGACTGGGAGAACTAAGCATCTATGCTTCAAATTGGTATAATCTGTTCCTTGGTGGTTTAAATAGAATATTGAATCATTGTCAGAAAAATTACTAACTATTCTGACGAAAAAAAGGAAGAGTTCCGGAGCAATCTTTGCATATCACAAACTGCATTTCATTTGGGCTTTCCCCAGCAAATATTTAAGTGGTAAGGTTATGAGAGAATTAAAGACTTTAAACAGTGGTAGACGACCAAGATAGACTTTTCCATCATGAAGTAAGCGTTGAACCTTTTCGGCTGAAGAGTCTGATTTATCAGACCTTCTTACTACTATTTTGGTTCATGAATCTTTGTGTAAACAGAGCATAAGATGCGCCTGTCGTTGAGGAAGACCCAAAGCCCGAAAGATGAATGATAGTGTATACTAAAAAATGGATGATAAAGGAAGAGATCTAAGCTTTCGTTCTAGGTCTTGTCCTTTATTGGCTCAGATTGTTTCTTCTCAAGTTCTGTGATTCGCTTCTCTTGATCCTTAACATTAAGGTTGGTCTTGGTCTCTACTTCTGATGTATGTTTTTCTTGTTCTGAGACTCGTTTTTCCAGTTCTAGGATCTTACGGTTTGTATCTAGGATTTCCCTCGTTAGGCTAACAACAAGCTGACCTAGCGAGTTAATTTCTTCATCATGCTTAACCATATGTATTTGGTAGGATTTGAAAATATTATTAATCTGTAATGTCCATTCTCTCGTCCGAGAATGTGATGTCAAATCTTCAACGTAAGTGAGGGTATAAATAAGCACTAAAAATTGGATTGCGTACAGTAATTTAAACAGAGGCGAGACGGTCAATAAGCGGATTTTGTGCAAAGAGGAATTGGTTTACGCTATCTAACTGTGCATAATATTCTAGTACAAAGCAAGTTCTGACGGTTTTCGGGGTACTGTCTCAAGACAATAAATTTGTTAATATATTAGAAAAGACAAAGAGAGAGTTTATTAATCAATGTGAATTGCTTACAAAAGTGAAAAAGGTTTCCCACTATGATAAGAATGGTCTACAATGATTTCAAATGTGGACACGCCTAAATTGACTGCAGCCCACTTTATTAACTTATATGTAAAATTTGAATAATGCAATATCTGATGGGCCTAGAAGCAATCATTGGAAGATATAGTTAAAAAAGATGAGGGGTTTTTCTCAAACACAGATATTTGGTATTTGGCCGAACGTATGCTAAACGATGAAAAGAGGACTTATTGAAAGGCAATCTGTTAGTCGGACTTCCATTCAATCCGGCAATGAATCCGTCCAATTATAATCCAATACTAAAGAATACGTTGCCCATGGTCGACTTATCCGTACTGTGTAGAATTCCTTGATGACTTTACTCGATTACATCTCCAGCGTCAACAAAATTAAAAGATATCTTGTCAATGAATAACCTATTTTCATGTGGCTAGCGTTGTACATTTCTCATAGAAGACACTTTCTAGTAACCTAGACATTTAGACGTTCAAAATCTCCGACGATGAACTTTGCTCCTGAAGGCAGCAAATCCATTGATTGTTTCATCATTTGTCCAGCCCTCTCGTCCTTTTCCATCTTTGCCATTACTTCATTCATGTGTTGATGGTCTCTATAATAAATTGATTCAATCCACACTTCCTCGTCTTGATTGGCAGAAATGATATTGGCAATATTTGCAAGTCCTTCCATTGGCACATTGGTACTGCTGAGCTTGAAGGCATCATAATGCAAAATTCCGTGCTGCTTGAACATATCGTAAGCTTCTTTGCAGATTTGTAACATTGCATCATGATTCTTTTTGGGGACTCTATATATGATGTGTGAAACATTGCCGGCACCAGTTGAATCAGATTTGCTCATGACCAGTAGTATATTTTGGAGAGTATAAAAACGAATAAGGGATCAAATGTATAGTTAACACCATCAACAACAGCATTCTACTAGGCCATGTTTGCTATCAAGGTTATTCCGTTCCTTTATCCCAAAATTTTCATCTGTCAAGACAGTAAGACCTTTTGAAAACTTGAAATAAGGTGCATGGTCTATTATTATTTCAAATGGCAAAGTTAGTTGAGATGGATGAACGGGTTGGAATCTTCAAGCAAATGGAAGAAGATGTTGGCCCAGTGATATTAATAAACAAATTTACTGTAAGCCCTGAAGAGTTTGAGCAGTTTCTCAAAGGATGGGCTGCAGAAGCTGAGAAGTTTAAGGAGCAGCCAGGATTCATTTCAACACAGCTACACAAAGGTATTGGGGGTAGCGGTACCTTCATTAACTTTGCAGTTTGGGAATCGGCAGGACATTTCAAGAGGGCGGTGAATAAGGTTATGGACCCACAAGACAGACTGGCCGCTTATCCTCCCAGTACTGTAGCATCTCCTCATCTATTCAAAAAAGTGGCAGTACCTGGAATCTGTGTGGAATGAGTAGTTTGTAACAGTTTTCCGATCATTTTCATATTGCTATTCTTGTTCGCATCGACTAATTTTCCAATCCTATTTCACTTAATGGAAGGCCTTTATTCCTCCTGATATCCAACGGAAATATGCAGAACGGATGAACTCTACTACTATCTCTCTAAACTCTAGTCATGCTTCACTTGTATCTCATCCACATGAGATTACTAAATTAATCCTAAATGCAACAAAACGAAACACAAATCCATATCGAGTTAATACATCATGCAACCATGCAACCAACCTAAACAATGAAGATCAGAGAGCGTAAATTAGAAGAATTAAGAGACCTTGGAATAAAGTTCTAGTTCTATCAAAAGATAGTACGCTATCAAACGTTTTTATTCTAAAATCAGAAAATCGACTAACATATTCAAATGTCACCACTACTATATTGATACTACACTCAAAACTTCGAGAAGCAGTGGATACCCACACGTAGGATAGACGAGGGGTAGTGTAGAGAGTAGGTGGGCCCATGAATCCCACCTATTGCCGCTTGTAACTGGGCGGTAAGTCATATCCATATAGGTGACGGTGGAACAAGGTCATTCATCACTAATTCTAGCCATCCACCGTCACTTTTAATCAACCATATATAGTACTTATTAGTGATTCATTTGTTATCTTATATAGAATAGTCCCGGTCTCAGTAGTAACCCTATTCTGCTACTTCAATAGAATACTAAATTGAACAATAATCTCGAAGACCAAAAAAATGCATATTAGTTACCCCTAACTAGAAATAGTCATAGCACCTATTTAACTAATGCTTAGATGCGTGTACAAGCGACGCAAATATACCTTGCTCCGTACGTGGTAGGAGTCCAGGGAAGCAATGAAACCATCTATCGGGACATATGAGCATGAGTTCATGTCGGGTTCCTAGCCTTTCTTTATATCCTCGAGAAGGGAAATTATTAGATCCAATCTAGTATTAAGATCCGCGTGAAGCTTTCCTATTGCTTCTACCACATTTTTTTCATTTGAAGTCATAAAACAATGGTTAGAAACTATGTCTATTAAACGTATTAATTACACGAAATGCTCAAGAACGGAAGCAAGAATAATAGTTAATGACGACAATAACAACCTAAAACAAGCAGGAACCTTAGTACCAGACGAGGAAGTTATGATGACGATGTTAGCAATCGGTCGAGGTAAAACTGCAAATGTAGCGGAATAGCAGCCGCTAATGTTGGTGAATTGATCTACGTTTTGGGTGGAGAACAAAATCAAGGAACCTTTGATAGTAATGAACGATATGATCCAGCTAATAATACATGGACTATTGAATCACCCATGCCTACTGCACGACACGGGTTAGGAGTAACGTCTTTTGATGATAGAATATTTGTAATTGGAGGTGGGCCACATCCTGGATTGACTGTTTCCGACGAAAATGAAATTTACCATGTAAGTAGGACTAATTAGTGATTTGAGGAAAGACTAGTTGACTCGATTCAAGAAATTTTTTTCTGGATCATCTTGCTTATCAGATTTTTAGGTAAATCTGTAGGACTTTAACCTGATAAGACATAAATATTGCCTATTGAGGCTGTTTGGCAAGCTATTAGTATTTCCAAAGTCTTGATGCAAGGAGTATATGTGCTGCCCGTCAAAAAAGTTATCATTGAACACTTACCAAAACTCCTTTCGTGCTACATAATCAATCTTGAAATGCGGCTAAAATTCTGTATTTTATTTGAACATCAACATGAAACAAACATTCTGTCAGGATGTTCTGGGTTTTGTTTTGGGTCTATAAATTTCCAGCTATTTGCTGCGTAGACACCATCTATTTCGCATTCAGAGATGGTTGTTGTTTTGTCTTCTATAACCAGATCAGCCATTAAATTTCCTTCGTAATTAGCATGGCCAAGACCGAAGGCATGACCTAGCTCATGTTTTGCAATCTGCTCAACGATATTTTCACTGAAATCTTGTTCTAGAACATCCTCAGATATAATTATCTTAGTCCCGTCTATGAATCCTAGTTTATCAAATGTAAACTGAGTCCAACCCGCTGATGGAATCAATGTTAAATCCTTGTCTACTTTATTTTTAAAATCGTAGTATCGATTTCCAGTTTCATAATTATTGAGCTCACCAAACGTAATCTGTATGTCTGAGGCTGAGGGATACTGTTTTTCTTCAATTAGTTGCAGACCATCTATTTTCGAATCCCATTCCTTGATTGCGTTAATTATAGCATGTCTTTCATTTTGTTCATCCTCCGCCTGTGCATTTATTGAATATTTTAAGATGCCATCAGATAATTTTGTTGACCACGAACAGCAGATTTGCAGATGATTATCCTGTCCAGTGACGGAGTCATCATTGTCATCACCGTTGCTGCTAACAGAGTAATAGTTGACGGTTGAAAAATCGTTAGTCGTAGCAAACAACGATCTTACAAAAGTTCCACTGGTTAACAGTACTCCAACTACGATCATCAATAAATAAAGTCCCAATATACACATACACCCTTTCGACAGCAGTAGATCACTATGGATTAAGTGTGATAAATGGGTTATGGTATTAAACAGCACGGAAGCAAATTCATCCTGTCCAGGACTATTCTTCACAATTTATATGAAATAGGAATAAGATTTAGGTTCTATTCCAACTATTTCAGATAATATCGTAATTCGAATATTTTTTGATATTATTTCATCTACCAATTGTATTAAGTCTTGAAATTCAGTTTGATTAATTGCATCGTTACTTGTTATTCTTCCATTTTCATCGGTACATGAAATCTTGTGTATGAAAGACAATAACTGAATAACCATACTTTTTGATGTTATCATCCACAGTAGAAAGAATGTTACTAATAGGAATTCCAATAGGTTTACTATTTTCATATCCTTTAAAAGAGACCATAGCAGGAACATGATACACTGATTGGTTGATATCTGCTAGTGTATAATCTAAAGCCGTATTAGTATTATTTTGATATAGATCTGTCAACTTTTCGGCAGTATAGTTGAAAATGTCTCTACCTTCATTGAAATTGTGATCGCAGCTTTCTTATTGACTGCTCTAAGTTTTCTGAGGCAATCTTTGCATATCACAAACTGCATTTCATTTGCTCCATTTGGGCTGGTTCGCCTCAAGCAATTTTACTTCATGATTAGTTCATGTAATTTGTACAATGAATTCGTTAACGTTGAGGAGAAATCAAGTTTGGAATCAGATTCTATTATCTTTTTTGAGTACTTGTCATGCTTCTTTCCTGTTTTCCTCTCGTCGGAAGACATTATATAGATATACGCAATAAAAATATTTATATTCTTTCTTTCTTGTGGACAAAATATATGAGAATATTTTAATATATTTGACATTATTAATGCACTATTCCTTTAAATAATCAAAGTTTTTAATCATAATATTTGTACTAGAAAGGGAACTGCAATAGCGATTCTATTAATCCATTATGTAATGGCGACAGAGGGAGAGACGGATTGCTATTTTAATGACATATAATTTCAAGAGAGAGACAGTAAGAGCAGTTATTATGATAGGAATAATAATCCACAAGAACACTGTGAGAGGAAGCAGTCCGTGAAAACTATAGAGAAGATAGAGTTTTTACAAAACAAATAAAAGGAGACTGATAAGGAGCATTTGGGATAGACAATAACAGTAGAAGCATCTTGTTTTTAGTAGACGAAAACTAAGGAAAAAGCTGTTGCTATCAGGATTTTTAGCGCCTAGTGCTAGTATATCAGGTGATATAGTCTCTTTGATGAGCTTCCCCGAGTAATTACTAATTTAATTAAAAATCAAACAAACAGTCAGTTTCTTATGTTTGTGCTTTCGCAGGAAAAATCTAACAAAGACATGGCGTATCGGAATTTACGTAAATTTAATTCTTCAGAGTCTCACAAACAAAATTGACTAGCCAGTTAGATTTATTAGTCTGACTTTGAAGAGAAGCAAAGAAGCTCGGCGAGGAATAATAAGTGGGAAAGGTCATTGCGGTTATCAGCTTCGTTTTTGGAATTCCAATATTTCTGATAGGGGCTTTAATTGTCGGAGGTTTATTGGTAGCAGGTATTATTGGAGCACCTAATATAACGCCAGCAATTATCCTAGTATCTATACTCCTGCTTACAGGAGCTTTTCTAATCTTCCTAGGTTGTAAGAATATTTCTGAAAAGAGAAAAATTGTGAATGTGAACAAATATGGTGAAAAGTACGAAATCGTTAAAGAACCTACAAAGAAGCGATCAGGTGTAATCATAGGGCTGATAATTGTTGTAGTTATCATTTCTGTTGTGGCAGTAAGTGCGGCCTTTATAATAGCTCCGTTTTGGAATGAACTATCTTTAGATACGGTAACTACAACTACGTCTCCAACTGATAATGGCGAAACAAGAACAATCATGCCATCATCGACCGATGAAAACGCAATTATCATGGAAGGAAATGAATTTCAGCCAGAAGCTGTAACAGTTTCATTGAACGATAACGTAGTCTGGGTCAATAATGACCGTCGTGCACATACTGCAACTTCTGGGACAGATTCTAGTGATCCTAACTCTGGCAAGATATTTGATACAGGCATTATAAACGATGGTGGGAAATCGGCTCCCATTCAGCTAGAAGGTATAGATGCGGGGGACGAAATAACATACTATTGTATGGTTCACCCATCTATGACTGGTAAGTTAATTATAGATGCTTAAACAGCTACATAACCCCCTAAAAAAATAATAGGAGAAAAAGACACGGCTGAATGTGAATGGTGATAGATATTGACACATATTTTTTCTATTAACTTCATTGTTACTAGTGTTTTACAGTAGAATTGCAGTTTTAATTGGCTAACATGATATATTCTATTTATAGCAATGTGTTCTTTATTAAAGAGGCTGCTAGTTTTAAGACCAACCTAATAAAACAGCTTACAGCTCAGATACTAAATAGTAATAAACGATCAGTGCGCTTACTATTGCATATTGGCAAGAATCTCTATAGTTACTCTCCCTCCATTAGATGATATGAGTTGGAGATATGAGGTAGAAGTAACTGAAAGTGATGGAAGCGGTTCTCAGACGACCCATCAAGTTACAATGGACAAGGATTATTACATGGATCTGACAGAAAAAGGACGTATAATTCCTGAAGAATTTGTCACGAAGTCATTTGAATTTCTTCTTGAAAGAGAATCTAAAGATTCAATACTCCGACAATTTGAAATAGCTCAGATAAACGACTTTTTTCCGGAATACGAGAAAGAAATCAAGAAAGTAGTGGATCGCAGCTGATATGATTTATTTACACTTTGAAACTGGGATCCGAAGTTAGAATTAACTTGTATTGGATGCCTTTCTTGCTGACACCAGACTGAAAAACTCATTTGTATAATACTATCGTTATACATTTATGAAGTGAATCTGCAACTATTGCTCTTGGAGAGTAGACAAAGATAGCTTCATAGGTGTTCTTGAAGAAAGTATGGAAGATGGTGAATATCATACTTGGCGTAGAATTGTGGACTAGTTACTACAACTAATTACTACAAAGACGACCACCTAACTTAATTCACAGGTGATTGACAGATTCTGGCGGCAGAGAATCCCAGAATACTCTCCGATGGATTCACAAGTAAACAATTCTCTATCTCCAAATATAATTGACTTAGTCTTTCAGAGACAGTAATTTCGGGGTCCGGAATAATGGGTCTAGTAATGTCCTTTTCAATATAGTTCAGAAATAATCTTTATTAAAATAAAAATCTAAAATATCGCTGAACCGTAACTCTCGTATATTCATGAATGGGAGTTTATTGTTCCCAGTAATTTGAATCTAGGAGAATGTAAAGCTGAAGTTACTGTATATCAAGATACAAATAGACTATCTAAAGAAAGGCATAGCGTTGCATTGTCTCAGGGACAGGTTCTTGTGGTGTGACACCTACACTGTTTTCTTCTTCAGGCAATTTTTGAAAAAGTATAAGTTGATTATGACGGGATATTTTTACAGTTCCGGCATTAGTTAATCAACAAAAACTGAGAATATTAGCATCGTTTTTAGTTCAGAATTCTATTATACAAAAATTAGTTCTATTCATAGTAACACTATTAATCCTGCATGTTATCCCAATATGTAGGTTCTGAACACACCACTGGATGCATGATTGAAGCAAGATCCGCAGCCGATCGATCAATGTACCCCGTCCCGTGAAATGGCAGAATCGTTGTTGATCGGTCCATCAAAAGCTAGCCATTGTCTTCGTAACTTATCATCATCTATGCTAGTCTCTATCGGCGGTCTGATATCCAGGATTCAAATCTGTGCTACCTTACTATTTGCTGTTCGAGAGGTCACTACAATCCTGCTGCTCTTTATTGAGAAAAGACTTGAATCCTAAAGTTGCCTGTGTCTGCAACATAAATATTCCCTTCAGAATCTACATCCATACCCTCAGGCTGTATGAACTGGCCATCAGCTTCTCCCTCACTACCAAATGCAGAAATAAAACTACCAGTATTTGAGAATTTTTGAATCCGGTGATTATTCACATCGGTTATGTAAATATTATCATTAGAGTCTACAGCCACACCTGCAGGACCATCAAATTGTCCATCAGCATTACCAGGAGTACCCCATTTTAATATGAAATTACCTTCGCTATCAAATTTCTGTATTCTATCATTTCCGTAGTCAGCCACATATACATTACCTTGAGAATCAACATCCACACTTTCTAGACTTGCGAACTGCCCATCACCTTCTCCTTCAGACCCCCATGCCTTTAAGAATGTGCCATCAGTCGAGAATTTCTGAACATCATAGTTTTCTGTGTCTGTGGCATATACAAAATCACGTATTGGATCAACAGCAATGCCATGTAGGTGCGTGAACTGGCCATCCCCGGTCCCTTCACTTCCAAAGCTAGTTATAAAATCTCCTTCACTTGAAAATTTTTGAATTCGGTGATTATCCTTATCTGATACATAAATATTTCCCTCAGAATCAACATCTACACTGTGTGGATTATCAAATTCGCCTTCAAGCTCACCACTAGTTCCAATAATTGCAATGAATGTACCATTGTCTGAGAACTTTTGAAGACGATGGTTATCATAATCTGGCACTATCACAAAGCCCTCTGCTAATGGAACTACATCATTCTGGCCGTCAAATTGACCAGGACCCTCGCCCTGAGTTCCCCACTTTGTAGCGAATTCATATCCTGATGAATTTCCAATCTGAGCCAAAGCCTCATCCTGAGTACCTGAGAACAATACAATAAGGCTCAGCGCCATAATTCCACAAAAGAAAACGGATATAGACCAAACAGACCTTAGAATATTGAAACACATAAGAATACGGGATAATTGACTCATTATTATCCTCAAATTAAAATTGCCAATGTCCAAAATTAATGTATATATGATCTAAAAAGTTGGATGAATCAGGTCAAAAAAGTTAATCTATAACATTCTATGATTCGGTAGCATTATTGTGGGTCCAATAACCTTATGGAATGGCTGTCGTACCTGTTTCAAAGATATAGACGGGTCCCCCCTAGGCCCGACCTATTATGACATGACCAATGCAATCTGTAATATTTCTGACGCTTCTCGATAGCCAATGCTCTAGGCAATGCTCTGGCCATTTGGTTATATTCATTATAAAGTATTATATCAGAAGAAGGTATAGTATTAGCAAAAAATGAAACATTTTTTCCCACTGATTGCAATGAGTGGTTTGATTCTGTTTGTGATCTTTATAGATTCGTCTCGATATCTAACTCAACAGTTCTTAGCATACAGCCAGGTTTATTTTGACTTTGGGAATTCATCCGAGGTAAGTTATAAAACATACGAAAATATGTCTGCAGGTATAAGAGTCAAGTACCCGTCCAATTGGGCCACACTTGAAAATTTGGGAAATATTTCAGGTAACAGCATAATAGCTGACTTTTATAATACTGGGGTCAATGCTACGCGTGGTTATTCTGAGAACGCAAATGTCGTCGTATTAAATCAGAGTGAATATTTAGAGAGTCTTATGAAAAAGTATTTGACTGCTGGGTCTGGTTCATTTGCTATTCAGCCAACTAGACCGGTTGCGAGTATAGAAGACCCTTCTAAAACTGCCAAATTTCTGATAGATGAAACCTTTAATTCTACTATTGATAATCTAAGCCAAACCTTTGGTAACGTTACTTTGTTGCAATCTATTCCCACAGTAATATCAGGTCTGCCTGGGTATCAGATTACATATTTAATAACTGACAATCAATCTGATATTAAACAAACACAGGCCTGGACTTTCAAAGATAATAAATGGTATGTGATAACCTATTCTGCTCAACCGTCAGCATATTACAGTTCAGCTACGGCCATTAATATAATTAATAGTTTTGTCTTAAGATAAGTCGTCGATGATCACGTCTGAATAGCATTAATCTTATCCGTGATGCATTCTTTATTTATTTGAGTTGGATCTAATAATCCAAATCCAAATCATTTCGGGGGGGAGTCTGGAGTAGATAAACTGGTAGTAATTGACACAAGTAGTCTTGAGGGCAATTAAACTTAAGCATAAGGAATAGTCTAGGATAGCAGATAATGGAGAAATTGGGTTAGGCTTCTACGATGGAGCAAATACTTGGATACGATAATTTCCTGTGTCAACCACATACACTTTACCCTCAGAATCTATAGAAATACCAAGAGGACGATTAAATTGTCCTTCTTCACTGCCCTCAGATCCCCATTTTGTTATAAAGTTACCATCGCTATCAAACTTTTGTACCCGGTTATTACCTTGATCGGTAACGTAAGTATTTCCTTCAGAATCTACTGCTATAACACCAGGATCAATAAACTGACCGTCTCCAGATCCAGCTGTACCCCATTTTGTTATAAAGTTCCCATCGCTATCAAACTTCTGTATCCTACTATTACCCGCATCAACTACATAGATATTATTTGAGGAATCAGAAGCTATGCCAGCGGGATTTATAAACTGACCATCCGCAGTACCTGGCGTTCCCCAATTTGTTAGAAGATTACCATCGCTATCAAACTTTTGTATTCTATTATTTTCGCCAAAATCACCAACGTAAACGTTATCTTCAGAATCTACTGTCAGACCACTTGGATTAATAAACTGACCATCTCCTAAGCCAAATGAACCCCACATCTGTAGGAATGTACCGTTATTTGTAAATTTCTGTACTGCAGTGTCTGGGCTACCAAAGTCTGCAACATAAACATTACCTGATGAATCAAAGTCAATCCCACCTGGACTGGTAAAGAGTCCCGGACCGAATCCTAAGGTTCCCCAAGATATAAGGAAGGTGCCATTATTGGTAAACTTTTGTACTTTATTAGATAGACTAGTCCAATCCGTTACGTATACGTTATTATTAGAGTCTACCGATATCTCAAGGGGCTGCTTAAACTTTGCAGCACCACTGCCTTCTGAACCCCACTGCGTAACAAAAGAGTATTGCTCTTGTCCATACCCTGTTTCTAAAGCAGGCACCAAGGTTGTTAGTAACAGAGCCACTATTACATACATAAGACGGGCCAAAATTAATTTGGTAGTTGCGATGGTGGACATATAATCCAGATTATGACTGGTTTACATAAATAAATACATTTCAGAAATTCAACTTGGAGATGGCTGGCGCATTTTTTCCAATACTGTGCCATAAACTGGAGTATCTCCATAATGATAATTGATCTTGGCAGGATCAAGCCATATACTAATCACCTTACCATTAGTAAATGTTATCGTTGTTGGAATATCTGTAATAGGGCCCTCAATAAAATTCGCAGTTGATATGCCATTAAAAACGGTCGTCAGATTATCGGGCATTGCAATATCTTCCAATGCAAAATTAGTTAGAGTATGGGTATGTTCCCCTGTCCCGTTAAAATTTATCAGTCTAACCAACGTGTTAAATACAGGAGAGGATCTTTCTATGGTCATATTACTCTGATTCGGAGTCTGCAGCTGATTGGAAATGTCCAAGAGATTTGTTCTCCAATTTCCAGATACTATCCAAAATGGTTCATTCATTATTCTGGATACTCGCCAATAATCCAAATGTGTAATTTCCTCCTTGTGGTCCCCGAGCAAAGGCCGTCAATATATTATCGCTATACTCAAGCAGTTGCATCAAGACTATTACTGTTATAACGCCTACGATCGCCTCATTCCACCTGACATTCAGCGGAAATATGCAGAACGGATGAATGCTACTACTATCTCTATAAATTCTAGTCATGCTTCACTTGTGTCTCATCCAGATGAGATTGCTGAAATAATCCTAAATGCAACGAAGGGAAGCACTTAATCATAACACAATAACACATCAAAATTGGTCCAGTGCAACAATAATAATAACAGTAACAGTAACACCAACTACAATCTAGATCGATTTACAGCGTCCCAGTTACATTCGCGTGTAATGTTATCACTATATCTACAAGACTTATGGTCCTTTGTTAGGCATGCTATAGGCATGTTAGCGACAGGTTCATGTTATTAATACCTCACCTTCCATTCAAATGGATTGTAACTAGCAGGTTGATTCTTCCAACCAGGACTAGTTACTTTAGATTCAGAAGATACAAAATTTTAAATTTAATGAGTTAATAGTACTTTTATGACATACATTATAGGTATAGAAGTTTGCTGTCCAGGAATGAAAACTATGGTAGAACATAACAGTATAAAACCCAATGTAACTCTAGGCAGCGACACGGCTCAAATGTTTGTAAGAGGAAATAATAATCTAATACATGATTATGACCAGATAAAATTTTGCCCTTTTTGCGGCAATAGGGTTAGGATTATAGATGGATAGAATATCTTTTTTGCCGATACTAATTAGAGTGTAACAGAGTCTTAATAGCGGAAGTGTTAGGGCATCGCTAGTAATAATTAAAAGAATAACGAATTTAATTATCATTCCTTAGCGATAGGTGCCCATATTCCTGTTGCTAGTTCACCATAGACCTGGACAACAGAAGTAAAGCCAGCAGCAACTAGGACAAGCTACAGTAGCAAGAATCTTTTTCTTAGCTTAACAGTTTCCAACCAATCTAACAATTCTCCGGACTTTTAAAACGTTACCGAATAGGGATTACCAGCAAGGCAATCGACTCTAAATACTTTAATTTAGATTCACAGTCTTATTAGCTTCATTAAGATACCATTAAAGATTCATATAAAACAAAACCGATTAGCATTCGAAGGCATGTGGCTTTCCCTGCAAGACTACTTTTACAGGCTATGTTTTAGCCCTGTGGTTTGCCCATACTATCCTATGTTCATACTCCCCATTCTTGTTTAGGGAATGGTTAACCTATTACATAGAACAGCATACATCATTTCTGAAGCACATACAAGCCTTTACTTCTATGTGTGGCCAAAACGATGTATCAGCCTACTTTTTCGGCTAACCGGTTATTATATGTACACATTACAAATAAATAAACTTATGCATCGGTCTACTGGAGAACTTAGTCATACTTCTTCTGTGATTCATTGAACGGAACGAGCTATATAATATCTTAGATAGTAACGATATTTAACTTAGCAAATAGTAAGATTTATGTGATGAGAGAAATATACTGTTATCATAAATCATGCGGAGACATTCTACTATTAAACGAATCCGTAGTAAAGAGAAGAATTCTTCAAAAAGTCCTGAAGATTTAAAGGCATTAACAATAAAGAGAAGGTATATCTGCTACATGTAATAAGAACCAGAAGATGAATAATTTGGGCAAAAGAGTTTATTTTATACCGCTCAAATTTAGAAATCAACCTGGTTAAAACAACAAATAATTTCTTTACTGTGAATGTATTGAACTAGCATCGGTTATGGCGTCTGATCGCACTATAGATCAGGCTGCAAATATTACAACACTACTCGGGGTTGTTGGACATGTTGCTGTATTGCCTGATGGTCATGAAGGATATGGTTTTCCGGTAGGTGGTGTAGCTGCTATTGATTTGAATCTTACGCAAGAGGAGGGGGTGATAAGTATATTCCATATTACAAATTCAGATACCTACTCCACAAAATCGAGAATGATTCAACTGAAATATATCATGAGCCGAGTTCTGCGGGTTTATACTATCTACTATCGTCTCCTAGTTTATAAAAATGTAATTCATTGCAATATATTATACCACCAGCTTTAGTTAGTATTAAAAGGGAATTTTGAGGTACAAGTAATTAGGGCTCAGGTTAATTGGTAATGTTTTAAGTACTGTCGTAGCTGCGGTGAACTATTAACAGTCGCTGAGGCGCAGTTGGACGACAAACTAGGGCCTGAGTTATCGATATGTTTGCCATGTCTTAGAGCTGCACATCTTATTTACTGACGGTGGACTAATTATAGACTAGATGGAATCCCAGAAATAATGCTAATCAAGACTGGCACTAACTCTCATTTGGTTAACACATTCGGTACATATATTGTTTGGACCTCTACACTGCTTAATTCTTTTACAATAACTGCATAGTGTGTACCCATCCTCAGATTTAGCTGTCACCGATGATATCATATTTCTAACAATTATATACGACGTCAACATATTTGTATCTTTGCAGATTATGGGCTAAAACGCATTATTTTTAAAAGTATTAGATTTATTATCTTTCATTGCTATAGGAATATAGGCGAATCCTCTTTTTTCTTATAATTTGTATTGATTACTCCTAACGAGTTATACAGAGGAAGTAAGGAGACTTCCATCAATATAGGAAACTATTCTAATATGTAGAAGGACGAAATATAGATAAGCTAAGCTTATCACATAAATACCCACATAATAACTTATTAGCTCCGGAGTTGTGTGAACAGGAAAAGGTGTATCACAATTTTAGCGCTTTTCTTTAATTGTCTGTCCGCCTCTTCCACCTCTCTCCTTGACTAGGATTATTGCTGTCATCGCAATGTATGCAATTTGAAACACCTCTATTGCAATACCTATCTCATTAACTGGAAGTGCTCTTCCTTCTGTAATTGGATTCGGTACTCTGGTTACCGTCCATAATATAATCAATATTACAGTACCTGCAATTCCTATATAGTACCATACTTTGCCCCATCTTCTTACCATAGGCAAAGCCCAGAAAATTTGTATTATTCCTGCGACAATGAAAAATATTCCACTGAGTATATTAGATCCAATTACATTTGATGCGAATATGAGGTGTAAAATCCCAGGTATCGCCGTAGTTCCAGCAGCGGCATAGAATAACGAATTGCCTATTGATCTCATATTATTGACCTATATTTGGCAATTTCATTAATATATATTGAAAATAATTAGCTCTGATTACACTTGAAACCTCATCATTTTTGGCTGAGCATCGTTGACCATTATCAAATACCATAGACTTTGTTTTCGCCTATTTACTGGTAACATACCTGAAACTAGTCATTGATACTTAAAACCTTTTCAACAGTGTGCTGTATCCTTTGAGATGATTAACTATGATAACTTTAATACTAAATAATAATTTATTAATAATTCTGCACGTAGAATATGACAAAGAGGAAATGCGCAGACTGTCGACATTATTTTGAGAATCGTACAGTTGTTGGTGCAACCACATAAAGGGTAGAATTCCGACTGTCCAGATTGTCTTGGAGGGTAATGAAGTATCGTTTGTGCGCGGAATATAATTACTGTTTACTGTAATCCCAAGTTCCAACCTAAACATGACCGTCTACATTTTGATTCCGGGAGTTCTTCCATCTAGACCACCCAGGTATGATGGCCAATTATTGTCTTGTGCCATGATTTGGCAGTCACTATCTCTCTAGATAAGAACAGACTTTTAGTTTGAACGGCTATGGGCATTGTTAATCTAACCCCTTCTTAGCCGACTTCCTGCCTCTCATATGCAAGTCAGTTGCCTTGTCATGTAAAGATCAATTACGAGCGGCTCCTTGAAGGCCTACTGTAAGACCAGGACATTCCAGAAGCCGATCCTGAAGGTTTTACTAGTTGTGTTTCATTTTGCCACTGCTTCCTTGTGTGTAAAGGGGCAGACACAAGAAAGCAATAGGCAGCCCGCTGAACCAATATCAATATGTGTCACACATCTATTGTTAATCGGGTATTATTTAGAAGAGATGTCTATCAAGATCTTTATATTTCCATGGATGGAGAACCAATTTGCATGAATTTGGTTCTTATTAATAGATGCTCATGGGCTGCTAATTCTAACAATCCCGAAATGCAGCTTTATCACGATACCGAGTGGGGTGTGCCAGTTCACAATGATACTAAATTGTTTGAATTTATAGTTTTAGAATCTGCCCAGGCTGGATTGAATTGGGCAACAGTTTTGCGGAAGCGCATAGAATATAGAAAGGCGTTTGTCAATTATAATGTAAAGAAGGTGGCAGAATTCACAATGTCTCAAGTAGAACAATTGTTACAATCGACTAGTATTAATATTGTAAGAAATAGGTTAAAACTCAATTCTGTTGTTATTAATGCAAGAGCATTCATCGAGATACAGGATGACTATGGCAGCTTTGATAATTACATATGGGACTTCGTTGAAGGCAGAAGAACAAGACATAACTTTTTCACAGATTGCAGACAAATTCCTACAATGTCTACAGAATCAATTAATTTAAGCAAAGACCTTAAGGCAAGAGGATTTAGCTTTGTGGGCCCTACTATATGCTATGCATTGATGCAAGCAATTGGTATGATAAATGATCACACTACAAACTGCTTTCGACATAAAGAGCTAATTGAAATGAAATACTGAGCTGACTAGACTTTACAATAATAGGAATTGAATGCGCATCCAACAAGTTAAATCGTTAAAGCCGGCAGTAATGACCTTCTAAAACAATATGAAGATTTGAAAAGATAAAAAAATAATCCTAACAGTTGGCATTTGCAAAGTGTTGCATAGCAAACCCAATCTATTTATGGTATATCATAGTGAGTCAGGGACATGGATAATAGTCCATTTCTTGCTTCCATCTCAGGATTATTGCTCGTAGTAGTATACATTGGTTCCTTGGGATCGAATGACATGAATGTATTTGGGTCAGTCTCGGATGATGCCGATAATGCTGCTGAACAGCCGGTACAGCAAACTCGATCTAACAACGGAACGACCGGCGCTGCAAAAGATGTTTTCGATACACATGCATTCAATGCGGGAGGTAGTGCACAGAATTTGTTTATTCTCATACCAAATGAAGGGCATCATGGCCCTGGAGAAGAGGACGAGGCAAGATATTTAAATCAACCATTTGTGCCAGAAACGGTAACAATAAGCCCGGGTACTAATGTAGTTTGGTTTAATGGCGATGTCGGACACGAGCACAATATAGCCATCTCAAGTGACGGAAGTGGTAGTCCTAGCCCTCTCTATCAAACAGGTGAGTTTTCTGAATTTGATGCAAGAAATTATACATTTAGTGAAATGGGAGACTTTAGTTATGCAGATACTGTAGAGTATGAAAATGGATTTGTAATGAGAGGAAATATTACTGTAACCGATGACGATACCTCTCAACAAGGGACAACTGGAAGCAATCCTCAAACTATCGGCCTTCTGATGGTCCCTACTGAGGACCTTGCTCAACATACACAAGAACTGCAAAGTAGAGACTTGGTGATTGATAGTACTCACAATTTCTCTGACCTTAGAGAAGGGGACGAACAAACATTAGTTGTATGGAAGGCACCTGAAAATAGTGATACATCTACAATAATAGCTGACTTAGCAGAAGTGTCACAACAATTTCCGTATTCTTAATGCATTAAACACAATACATACGCGATAAGACCCCATAGGTATGGGCTAATGCAAAATTCCTAACCGCTTTCGTAATACAGTTCTAAAAATTTCATCTTTCATAATGTCTGCTGGTCTTGTATTAGAAGCAGTAGCCTGGCTTTGCTTAATCAAATAATTTGGAATTGGGTTAGGAAAATAAACACCTTGCCGTCTACCAGCAATATAATCGATAAATGAAATAATATTTCCTAAGCCCTCATGTAAGTTTTCGATATGACGCTTCACACTGCACTTTCGAGAAGAGTACATTCCGCATATAGCACAAGCCCATCTAGGTTTGCCGCTCAATGTGTAAACACCCTTGTAAGCAAATTGGTACTGTGTTTCACCGTGAAACTCATAGCCTACTGTTAAGACTATATGACAATCTTCTATAAAGATGTATATCTGTTAGAAAAGATAGTGCCACCAAGCTGGAATGCTACACTAAAAACCCTTTTTGTGTTTCTAACGGATGAGAATAAAGTAAAGGGCCACAGATCAGTAAGCATCTATGTTGTGCAGGCGGTCTAGAAGGTTATGGTAGTGATGAAGATTACGGCTGAAAAATATGAAGAGCAGAAGATTATCCCTATCGATTTTTTGAAAAATTATTTCAATACTTTATTGTGTCCAAATCAGAAGTAGTATTCAATCTTTGTTTAGTACTCCTACAGTAACTACTGGTCAATGAGTAAATAGGGGTATACCAAAGCTGAGTGTAACACCACGATCACCAACCTTTCTGTTACCCAATTTTTAAATCTCATATGCATGCCAATTTATAGACAAAAAATGCAAAATGCAAAAGAGGTTAGCTAAAAAATTATGTACATATCCTATTAGACAGTAACTATTTTCTCTATCTCCTTAGCAAGATTAATGTCTCGCTTGGTTACGGCATCAACATCAAATGACTTTAAAGATAGTCTAACTGCTTTCCAGGTAATTGTAATGATTGGGTGATGATTGAGCTTTTCAGAAACCTTAGCAACTTTATTTACAAATTCGATAGCATCAATAAAACTAGAAAACAGGAATGATTTGGCAATCTTTCCTTCCTTTAATTCCCATCCGTTATCTAAATCTGTTAGGTACTTCCTTACTTCTTCTTCAGATAACACAGTATTAGCTATTTATTATACTTGGAGGTATTTATACTAAGAATCACTTTTTCCCAGTTGTTGTATGTGCTGATAAACCAAGCAACTTGCCCCTTAATGACCTCATTGGGGTGAATGAGTATAAGGTAGACGCGGTAGGTAATTACGAAAATAGGTTGTGGGAATGGAAATAAGAGAACATGAGTAATGATCTATTCATTTTCAAGATTTTTGCATATTAGTAGGTCGTAATTAATTCGAAAAAGATGTTGTGCGCGCGGGCAAATGATAATATCGCATCTTTCATAATATATTTGCGCGCAGAAATGAGGTCGTATGGTTATGGTCTTCCTTCACTATTATCCATTAGACAAGAACAAATATCTCTGGTGCAATTATGACATATGCCTTTAGAACCTTTTACACAATCTGTCTTAGGAATACAATCGCATTCGGCGCACTTCATCGTGATGGGGCTTATTTATGACTAATGTAAATACTAGTTATCCCGCTGCTTACCAACTCGTAAGCAGCGGGATCTAAACTAAATGCATCTGAATTCTAGATTGATCTTTATCCGTGATAAAACGAAAACAAGTCAGGATACCGGTAATAATGACAGTGCTAATAACAACCATACTGAAACTATTATGATCAATGCTTCCTCCTTTACTAGCACTATCTATGGTTTAAGTTATTCCTTACCCTACTCGTTTCATGTTCTAACATCTCTACCCGTTTGAAAAGCTCGCCGACTTGTAGATCCAAATCTTTCTTTATCTGTGTAATCATCATTCTGTTTTCTACTGCCACTTTCATGAAACCTACAATTAGTTTATTCCTGGACTCCTTCAAAACAGCTTCAATTTCGTTATAAAGTTGAAGTTTCTTTGTTAGAACGTTTAGCATTTCATTTGGATTTAGGACCGCATCAAACATTTCTATGGTTAATCTTTCGTCTTTACGCCTCAATTCATCCATCAGTATGCTATCAGGATCGTCATTATCATCAGTCATTTCTTCCGATCCTCTGCTTTAAACCAATTGTGCAAAAACATTGTAGACCAGGCCTATGCCTCCAAGAGCCATGATTATGATTACGATTGATGCTATTAATGCAATCGCCTCAACAGGCGTAATCTCTTTCTTCTTACGCTTACTTTTATATTCACCTTTACTCTTGCTGCTGCTACTGCTAACTAGATTCATTATACGATCTTGGACTTGATGCATGATCTCTTTCCTATTAGTCATTTCGTATTCTGTTCCTCACTAATGGAGATCAATCAATGCTGACCTAATACGCATGATCCTTCTTCTTGTTGATAATGCGTTTGTATTGTTGATTTTCTCATTCCTTGCTTCTTCAATCTCGTTTTCTTCTTTATCCAGCAAACTAAAAAGGTATTGGAGATCATCTTTTGACGAGCGCTCTGACTTTGATTTAGATTTAAACGACTCTACTTCTTTGACTGAACCTCTCTCAGCCATGTCCTAAATCTGGACTTTATAGACAATAAACTATTTAACTGGTTTTTCTTGTGCCCTCGGTGGCACTAATGCTACCATGATTTAGTTATTTCAGTCTGCGGATTCTAGCTTCTTATTTACGCTCATTCAGAGATTTAATATTTATGGATTCGAACGATTTTAGATTGGGCCCAGAGGTTTGTGAATCATATTTGACTTGCCTGGCTCATGAGAACATCTGGAACACGAGGGGTCAAGACGCCTTATTACTTCTAATTAGTAACACATTAAAGAATATTCTTAATCTCTTTTCTTCCTGACTGCTACTAACTCGACAGCATAG
>OCZV010000092.1_pt1 | contig 33339 bp, 36 predicted proteins | sample 1539051 | NCBI WGS metagenome assembly OCZV01 (sample SAMEA3113581, study PRJEB22503) | soil metagenome
ATAATCCAGAATAGTTGCAAGAATTACATCCCTTACCTCCGCAACTAGCACACCTATCTTGTTTTTGCGGCAGTCCTCGTGACTTTTTGATGTAAACTCCGGCGAATGCAAGCGGTCTGGATATTACTACTACATTTACGTTGTTCTCCTTATCTACAGTCAGAGTAATCGTGATGTCTGGCTTTCCATACTCCACCTGTTTTCGTGTCAGCCTGGTGAGCCGCATACCAAGCTCCCTGGTCAGATATTGCTTGATACTCTCCCTTCCCCTTATTTTCAATCGTGCCCTCATTGCGTCTTCTCTCTCATATAGCTGAGTCGATAGCGTGGCACCAATAAGAAAGGTGTCAAATTCAAAGCCCTTGACTGCTGCCCGTATGCTGTTTGCTATAGCACCAAGGTTGTCCATCAGTCCTTGGCAGATATAACACGACCTGCTAGGCTTGCCTGTACTTATGTGCCTTTCAAGGCAGCGCTTGCAGAGTCTGTATTGCTTTAGCAGCGTTTCCTTGGGCATTATCCGAGACCAAGTTTTCTAATAAATCCTCCCATCCCTCTACCCTTATTGTGCTTCATGAAGGTCTTGGAGGTATTGTACTGCTTGATCATTTCCTTGATTTCTCCTTCCGGCAGGCCAGAGCCTCTTGCTATCCGTTTTCTCCTTGACTCATTGATAATGTCTGGGTCTTTCCTTTCTTGCTTTGTCATTGACTGTATGATAAACCGCCATTTTTCCATCCTCATTTCCATTTCATCTAGCTTGTCTTCCTTGACCATGCCTGAAATTCCTAGATTCTCTATTATGTTCCTAAAGCCCATTTTGCTTGCTGATTCCATCTGAGCATAAAAATCCTCAATAGTCATCTTGCCGCTCATTAGCCGCTTTACCTGGTTTTCATCTGCCTGAAGCTCTAGGCCCTTAGCCATCTCTAATAGCGCTTTAATATCTCCCATACCAAGCAGCCTTCCTACAAATCGGGTCGGCGAGAACTGCTCAAGGTCATCTATGCGCTCGCCAGTGCCTATGAACATCACCTTTGCGCCCGTGGCAGCCGACGCTGCAAGTGCACCCCCGCCTTTGGCGGTACCGTCAAGTTTTGTAATGACAATGCCTCCAACTGAAGCAGCCTTATGGAAAGCCTCTGCCTGTTTAAAGGCCCCTTGGCCTATAGTTGAGTCAATAACTAGCAGGACTAAGTCCGGCGTGACTGCTTTATACATCTCACTCATTTCCTGCAGAAGACCTTCTTCCTCTTTGTGCCTTCCGGCAGTATCAATGATTATAACGTCAAGGTTCTGATCCTTGAAGTAATCAAGCCCGTTTCTAGCAATTGCCACAGCGTTAGTATTTTGTTCCTCTCCAAAGACTTCAACATTTATTTTGCTGCAGTTCATCTTCAATTGAGTCAGCGCGCCAGGACGCCACGTGTCTGCACCAATGACTCCGACTCTGTAGCCATGCTTTGTAAGCCACCTTGCCATCTTGGCAGTTACGGTAGTCTTGCCGCTTCCTTGGATACCAAGCATAAGGACTACATTTTGCCTGCCAGCCTTGAAGAATGACATTGCTAGAGAGGGATCATCTTCCTGCGCCTTGTCGATCGTCTTGATGACATCACCTGAATAGCCTAATAGCTTGGCAAGCTCCCCGTACAATATTGTAACAATGTGATCCTTCCTTGAAAGCCCCTTTGGAGGCTGCTCGCCTAGTGCCCTTTGTTTGAGGTTCTGCGTGATAGATATCACAAGTCTGACGTTGACATCGGACTGAAGCAGTGAGCGCTGGACATCCTTGCATATTGAGTCAATCAGTTCCTCGTTAATGTCAGATGCTCCTACTATTTTCTTCAGAGCTCCGCGAAGCCCTTCGCGCAGGTTATCAAACATGTATTATTTCTTTTCTACTAATGCCACATCCCGTATTTCAAATATTCCCCTCTGGCCGTCCCAGTAGGTCGTAGCTGCATTGATTTGAAGCTTTTTCCAATATAGTGGGCAGTCGATGACAAGTGTTTCAGCTTCACCACCCTCAAATGTGAGATTAAAGCCATACTTTTTGCTTATAGACACGAGCTTGGCGATAGATTCCCTGTCAAGCTGCTTGCCGAGCCATTTCTCGTCGAGCCCCATTGTTGATACTCCCGCAATTATGATGTGAAAGCCCCGGTTGACAAGCTCGGTGATATATCTTTCTGGATCAGAATTCCACAGTGGTGCGACTGTTGCAATTCCCTGACGCATACATACGTGCTCAAATGCCTGCTTCTGGTAGTTGCTTGAAATGCCACCATGAACTATGCCCTCAATCCCATAAAGCGACTTGACCTGTACTATAGCTTCTTCAAGTGCGCTCAACTCATCTTCCTTTGATCGGCCGCTCACCTGAAATGCAGTTAGGGGAATCTGCATTGCATCTGCAAGATATTCTGTGACCCAGCTGTTGGGGTAATGGAAGAGAGCGCTGTCGTCTGCTATAGGATGCATCGTGATTAGGCACGCTACCTTATGGCCCATTTCCTGTGCACAGGATATCGCAAACGTGCTGTCCTTGCCACCAGAATAAAGCGCCGCAAGCTTCATCGAGGGATGATAAATAGCTGCGCTCAATATTAAATCCTATTTGTATCTAGGTTGCTGAGAGCGTCTATAAATGAGGCGCCCTAGACGACGTCGACTTGAGCGGTCAAAGTATAGACGTTGCATCTACATACGGCTCCAGCAAGACCTCCAAGAAAGAAAAAATTTCTAATAATGAAAAACACGGTGTGGATGCCTCAGGATCTCATAATCTTCATCAGTTGATATGTTTTCTGTGCGTATATATATCTAGTCAGCCGGCTCTTCCATACTCCTCATCAGCATCCATATGCAGCAATAAGATGCTCTTACGTATGAACTTTAGCTTTAGCTTTAGCTTCTAGCCTTTAATCCTTACTATCTTGATTCTGTCAAGTACCTTCCAGTACTCGACATCCCTGCCCTGTACATCTCCCTGCGCGATTAGGTCCTTTATCTCCTCCTCTACTGCGGTTGTTTCAAAGGTTTCAAAGGTTTCAAGATCCATTATCTGGAGTGTGTCGCCCTGTTTCGATATTATCTGGCCGTTACGTTTGTCTATCAGGGGCACATCTATCTTAGTTGACACTGGACCCACAAATGGATGGGGTTTGCTATCAAACACTCCCACTGCTGTGATTCTTGCCTTTGCAGATCCGTGCTTTCCAGGCTTGCTGTGATCATATGAAACAATCCTGCATGGCTCCCCATCGATGATAATGTACGAACCAACTTTGAGTGCGCCAAGATCCATCGGCTTGCTCATAAATCTGAATCAAAGCCTAGAGAAAAGGATACATATTTAATATTTTACTTTAGTTTTTCAAGAATAGAAAAGCTGACCAGGTTATTTAGAGATACACCCATTCGTGCAACATCGCGCTTTGTACGCTCACAGTATTTCTGATCTGTTTGATGAGTTTTCTTCCCCTCTACTTCAAGAATTAGAAGGTTCTTAGAGTAAGGAAATGTAAATTTTGGCTGCTCTGATGACAAGAGCTTCATCTGTGCAAGGCTAGCCTTCTTGACCTTTTCGCGCCGAGCGATAGCGTTTGCAAGCTCACTTATCTCCGCATCGCCATTTGTGTATTTGGTAAAGTACAGCGAGACATAGTTAAGCTTGTCACCAGTTCGCTCAAAGAGCGGATTGGAAAAACTGAACATGAGTGACAACCTGTCCATTTTGTGGTTCTTGATATCATCCACTATGCCGATTACATCTGTGAAGGATGCGAGAATGTAGTGATTGGCCTTGTTGGGGAAGTAAGGTGTACTTTCCTCAGAGAACGTTGCAGTAACAAAGTAGATGTCGACAATATTATCATTTTTTTTCCAATTTTCAAGTAGGGAGCCTGATTGCTTATCATGAGGAATGCACAAATACCCTCGTGCCTCCCTGCCGCCTGTGCCGGCCAATCCTAGACACAAGTAATGCACCTACTATTTATCTATTAATGACAGTTTTGACCTGATAATTCAACTCCCTCATTCATTCAGTATAAACAAAGCAAGAACAAGATAAACTGTTCTGCCCTGTGTATGCGGCGGGGCAAGCTTATTTGTGAACCAGGAGTGGGATGTTAAGACAGGTGAGCCTTTTGTTAGCACAAGTGAGAAGCTACTTCTTCCAGATGCTCAGAACCCGACGATGGAATTGTTACCACCTGAAAGGGAGCAATAGCCTTTTAGTCTTCTTTTCCCTTTATCTTGGGGTCACTGCCTCCATTTTACTTAACCTTCTTTTTCAGGACCGACTTCGCTGCGTTCAGGTCCGCTTGGGTCTAACATCAGGCCTCTTTATTCAAGTGAAGCAGTGACATTAGTAGCGCCGCCCCCACGTACTGCATTTAATGCATCCAAGGCTAAATTCAAGTGCAGCAGCACGCCTGGAATGTCATTATTGTGCGCTGCCAGACATGCTTCTTGTATATGTATTGCTACCTCGACTACGGCTTGATTTCCATCATCTGTAGTACTAGTGGTATTCATGTCCATAGTAGCTGCGCCGCCTATTGTTGTTCCACTGCCTGTAATGATACCTCCTGCTGTTCCTCCGCCGCCTGCGCCGCCGCTTCCTACTACTACTAAAAGAGAAAAAGATAGATGTATGGGAAAGACCTGAGATGCAGCCACTAGATTTACCATTATTTTTTATCTATTAGGTAAATAGCAACTATCAAATACTCACAGTTACCTTGATGTTCCTAACCAACCAAGCCTTCGGAAATATACTACCATAAGTAGGGCGGAAATCGACGAAACCACCAAAACGAATATCAAAGCAGTGTAAGGTCCCAGGCTAGTCCAAACCCCCGTTTCTGATCCGCCTGGCAGATTTATGTTCATACCGTAAAATGTGCCAATGACTGTGGCTGGAATCGATAGCGTGAATACTATTGTTAGCACGCCCAATATCTTGTTGGTTTTTTCTTGGCTGAGCATATAGTCTGTGTCCTTATAGATCTCTACTGTTTCTTTTGCCTCTTCCAAAGCTTCGTACACCTTTTCAATGTGATCTTGCACATCTTTGAAATAGGGAGCAAGATCTTCTCTCGAAAAGCGCTGGACATCTTTAGACAGATCAACCACCGTTCTGCGAAGTGGGATGACTATTCTTCTTAAGGTTGTTATCTCTCTTCTCAAAAGAGATATCTGGCGTGGGATCGATATTTGCTCGTCAAATACACTGTCCTCAATATCGTCGATGTTGCCTACAACCTTCATCAGAATGTGGAGGAGGTCATCCACCAGTGTATCAATTATCTTGTGGAGCAGATAGCCTGACGACCTACCCATTATTGCCTGCTTTTGCTTTTCATCGCTCTTGCACATGTTGAAGAGCTCCTGAAGTGCTTTCAGGTCTCCCTGGTGGATTGTCACGAGATAATCGGGCCCCATAAAGATGGCAAGCTGACTAAAGAGGAAGCCCTTTTCCTTGTCTGGCGTAGGAAAATGCAGAATGGTAAAGATGTGACTTTCATACCGGTCAATCTTAGGGATCTGAATCTTGGATAGACAATCTTCAAGGTTGAGCCTGTGGAATGGGTACTTCTCACCAAGAGCATTAATGTCCGCAAATGTTGGCTTTTGTATATTTATCCATAGTACCCCATTGCTGGCGATTGTCTCAAACTGCCTTTTCACTTCAGACATCAGTAAATCCTTCTCGCTTGTTTCGTTACAAAAGCTTGCAGTTATAAAAAGTGTTTCAGCCTTCAGAACCTTGTCTTCAGTTGCTGGTAGTCTATGGTTTTCGAGCTTGCAGCAGTGTGCCACTTTGCCGTGTCAGTCTGATCAAGTCTTGACTTGTAGTACGGTATCATCGAATATCCTATTGCAACTGACAAGGCGCCGAGTGGATCTTTGGCAAGATTCTTTACTGCATGGGCAATTGCTACTTGTCGTGGCAAGCCAATGCCAGATGAGGAGACATACTCCTCTAACTGCTTATGCCCATTGACTGCCCTCATTACCTGCGATGCTAGATCGTGTATATCATTAGCAGGTTTAAAGTACACTATTGCACTATCATTGTAAATTACATCCCGGCTCATTTCAAGAACCTTGCACTGCATATAAAGATCAATTGCAATTATGCTAGTTGGTACCTCTATTTTTTTAGCTTCACTAGAATTAATGGCAAGTGCTCTGCCCATCACTGTGTACTGAGATAGCTGTGCTAGCCTCACAGATCGGAGCCATTTTGAGATGAATACAGACGCCCTGCCAGCTATTCCTACTGCCTGTACGGGCTGGGAGTTTGATGCGCAGATTCCAACATTTCCTTGAATGTGCGATGTAAGTTGCTGGGTGCAGGATGGGTGAGGAATGGTATCAGCATCATAAAGAACTATTACATCACCAGCAGCTCTTTGAAGAATTTCATTCCATGCCGCTGCGGCTCCCCTTCTTGTATCATGGTGGAAAAGTTGGATGTCAAGCAATGAATGCTCGGCAAAATTGTGCACAAGGCTAGGGGTATTGTCAGATGAATCATCTGAAATAAGTACTTCAAGTATCGGTGTATGTTGCTCTTCAATCGCCCGTAAGAGGTTTACTATGTTTTGCCTTTCATTGTATGAAGGAATGCCGACAGTTATACTGCGCACATCAGCTTCGTCCTCTAGATGTCATTTGAGTTTTGTGATTGATTATTGGTGCTACTATATGAAAACATATATCCATAGGCCGCTTGCCAAGCACTGAGGATATCTTTTGCAGCGGCAAAATGCGTGCAGCGACGAGGAAAGTTACAAGGCAATATTTGCCTCCTCGGGCCTATGCAAAAGTCACCTTGTATTTCCTGTATTTGTTTCTAGTAGTCAAAGCCTGATAAAATCGATGCCGGGTATAGCCGTGACACCTATTCGAAGGATCTCACAGTATGTCCAATCAATTGCAGATAGCGGCATCTCATCGATAATTATTTTTGGCATACCAAAGAGCAGGGATCCAATTGGCTCGTCTGCTTTTGACAGAAAAGGGATTGTTCAGGATGCAATAAGAGAGATCAAGTCATCCTTTGGAAATGCAATGAATATTGCAACTGATGTTTGTATTTGCCAATACAACCTGACAGGACACTGCGGCATAGTCAACAATGGCGGCAGAGTAGATAATGACGCTACCCTGAAAGTCCTAGCGAAGATCGCGGCGAGCCATGCAGAAGCTGGCGCAGACGTAGTTGCACCTTCTGCAATGATGGACGGCCAGGTTCATGCAGTCAAGAAAGAACTTCATAGTCGCGGGCTTGATGCATTAGTACTCTCCTTCTCTGCCAAGCACGCGTCATCCCTTTACACACCTTTTCGATCAGCAGCGTTCACAAAAATTGCTACTCAACTTGATAAGTCATCGTATCAGGTATCATATTCTAATTCAAGACTTGCCCTGCGGGAAATAGAAACTGACATTAACGAAGGAGCAGACATGGTTATGATAAAACCTGCACTCATGTACCTTGACCTTGTCAGGATGGCAAAGAATAGATTCAATTATCCAATGGCAGTACAGAACGTCAGCGGAGAGTATGCAGCCATTAAGGCAGCTGCAATGCAGGGGTGGATCAATGAAGAGGAATGGAAGGTTCACACTATTGCCTCAATAAAGAGGGCCGGTGCTGACAAGATCATCTCTTATTTTGTGCTCGATGTTGCCAAATATCTCTGACGCCACAATTATATAGCATTCCTGCAGAAAACGGAAATGTCCCGCGGTAGCTCAGCCTGGTAGAGCTTTCGGCTGTAGATGTTGGCTTCTCAGTAGCTGACCGCGTGAAGCAGCCTATCGGGCGTACAATAAGGCAGTGACCGAAGAGTCGCAGGCTCAAACAACTGGTCAAGAACCATTTGGGGCAAATCCTGCCCGCGGGATACACGCATAATTTCTTATGTCCGGAAGTACAGCTTTGTTTTGCATGTCTAAGATTGAAACTATCAATCCTGCCACCGGAAAGATACTTGCGACCTATGAAAATGTAAACGCTGAGGAAGTCAGCAGAAGGGTCAAGGCTGCCAGGGAAGCTTTTGCCAAGTGGAAGAAGTTAGATGTTGTAGAGCGCGCCGAATATATGCGTAGACTTGGAAGAGTAATGAGAAAAAACAGAGAGGAATATGCAAGATTGGTCACGGAAGAAATGGGTAAGCCGACCAGGCAATCCTTGGCAGAAATCGAAAAATGTTCCTGGGTTTGTGACTATTATGCCGAACACGCAGAAGCATTCTTGCATGATGAAATAATACCAACTGAATTTCGCAAGAGTTTCGTATCATTTGAGCCTCTCGGAGTTGTGGCGTGTATCATGCCATGGAATTTTCCATTCTGGCAGGTTATGAGGTTTGCAGTACCAGCACTGACAGCTGGCAATGTGGGTATTTTAAAGCACTCGAGCATCTGCCTTGGAAGCGCAATAAAAATAGAGCAGGCATTCATGGATGCCGGCTTTCCAGAAAACATATTCCAGGCAGTAGTAGGAGACTATCGGGCCGGTGAGGCGCTAGTGCAGTCAAACATTGACGCAGTTTCTGTTACCGGAAGCGTCAATACCGGCAAGCGAGTGGCAGAGCTTGCTTCTCAGGATCTCAAAAAGTTCGTACTAGAGCTTGGCGGTAGCGACCCGTTTATAGTGCTCGAAGATGCCGACCTTAACCAGACTGCCTATATGGCAACGCAGTCGAGATTGCTGAACACAGGTCAAAGCTGTATAGCAGCCAAGCGCTTTATCGTTGTAAAGGAGGTTGCAGACAAGTTTACAAAGCTCTTTGTAGAAAATACGCAAGCCGAAGTCATTGGCGACCCCCTCGACTCCAAGACCACCGTAGGACCACTTGTTAGAGATAGCCAGAGGCAGGCACTTGCCAGGCAGGTGGATGATGCAAAGTATAAAGGCGGCAGGGTGCTAACCGGTGGCAGGCCTATCAATGGGGAGGGCTTCTTTTATGAGCCCACTATAATCTCGAATGTGAACCATCACATGGAAGTCGTAAGGGAAGAAGTCTTTGGTCCAGCAGCCCCAATTATAGTCGTTAACAATGAAGAAGAAGCTATACGGGAAGCAAACAATTCTGAATTTGGACTTGGTGCAAGCATATGGACAAACAACATTGATCGAGGCATACGTCTGGCCCATCAGGTTGAAAGTGGCATAGTGTCAGTAAATGAAATGGTAAAGTCTGATCCCCGCCTACCATTTGGTGGCGTCAAGAAGTCGGGCATTGGGAGAGAGCTTTCCGAGTTTGGCATCAAGGAGTTTGTCAATGTCAAGTCTGTGGTGGTAAAGGATATTGCAAGCAAACTGCTGGTAGAGTAGAGGTAGAGGAACTCTTTCGGTTAGGCACCTGGCTTTAGGCGCTTAGCCATTGCCAGCCTTGAATTGATGACATTTATCTGCTCCTCTAGCAGCTTCTTGTAGCCCACGAGCAGTTTTTCCTGCTCATCATATGGCTCTTTGCGGATCTCCGTCATTGTATCTTCAAAGACTGTGATTAGTTTTTCAACATCATCGCCTAAGTGCTGAATGTCTCGTGCATCTGTTTTTGTGCTAATATCGACTGATTGCGCTTTAAGCTCCCGCGCTTTTTCTTCGGTCACCTCCTTGGTCTTTCTGCCTAACGAATAAATGAGATCTTTGAGGGATTTTCCCGCCTCTCTGGCTTTTGTAGAGACTGACTCTTCCTCCTCAGATGTTGCTGTTTCAGACTGTACTTCATATGTCTCAACATCGCTGGCTGGTACAGTCGTTATGGATCTCTCTTCAGTAACTGTGACATCAGCTGTGGGTTCTGAAGTTGTCCTGCTCACCGTCTCGTCATAAGTATTAGTTTTATCCTCGCTTGTCACGATAGTTTTAGGTTCTTAAACTTTATAAGACTTCAGAGACTGTTAAAGAATCCTACATTATAATCATCTAGAATAAAAAATAATAATGTTATGCTTAACAGTCTGGCTCCTCTACGAGCCCGATGAGGCCGTAGCAACTCTTTACGTATATACACCTAGAGTAATAAGGTTCTAGAAAAAGTGAATGTTCTCCATAGTATGAGCACAAGGAAGTTAGTCTCATCTAGGGATTGATTACTGACCTTCCAATAATCTTACCTGCTTTTAGCTCCTCAAGCGCGGTGTTTGCCTGATCCAGCGTAAATTTTCTAGATACTAATGATTGGATCTTGTTCATCCTAGCCAATGCCACCAGTTCCACTAGGTCAGCGAACTTGCCGGTATAAGCACCTGTCAACGTAAAGGCCCGCAGTGGAACAAGTGGAAGATTCAGCTCTAGTGATCCGCCAAACAACCCCACCATCACAAGCCGACCCCTCTTCCTCAGCATGTTTAGCGAGTTTGGCGCGGTCTTGCCATTGTTCACAAAGTCAATAACTGTTTCCGCGCCAAGGCCGTCGGTGACTTCCTTGACAGCCTTGACTGGGTCGCCAGCTGCTGAATTGATAATTTCATCGGCTCCTAGCCTCTTTGCCTCTGCAAGTTTCTTCTCATCAATGTCCACAATGGCTATTCGTGCATTTGTTGTTGCCTTGGCAAGCTGCACTGCCATTAGCCCAAGGCCGCCGGCTCCGATTACGACAACCATTTGACCTGGATGCGACTCTGCCTTTTTGACAGCTGTATATGCTGTCAGGCCGGAGCAGGCAAGTGATGCAGAAGAGTTTAGATCGAGCCCGTGTAGCTTGACTAGATATTTGTAGCTTGGGACAAGAACCAATTCTGAATACCCACCGTCTTGGTATATTCCAAGGCTTCTTGGACCATCACAAATATTTTCTTCGCCGACGCGACATGCGGGGCATGTGCCCTCGCCTATCCAAGGATAGGCTAGCACTCTATCACCTTTGGAAAAGCCTGTGACTGATTCGCCCATTTCGTCTATCGTGCCGGCAACTTCATGGCCTGGTGTAAGAGGGAACTTTACACCACGATCTTCAACCTTCATCAACACGCCCTGCGGGCCGGTATATCCGCCTTCCCACAGATGTAGATCACTATGGCACACACCTGCACTTTCAACCTTTACAAGAACCTGATCACCTTTTGGCTTTGGAATGTTTACGTCCTTGATTTGAAGGGGCTCCTTCGTCTTTATTATCCGTGCAGCCTTCATATCCTGTGAGGTACTAAAGGTCGTTATTAATAGTTAGCAAAAGACTTTTGAAATTTTGGCAAAGAAATTGTGATGCTCTTTTCCCCTGTTGTCATTGTGCTTGTGGCAATAAGCATAGTTGGTACAACTGCGATCCCCTTTGGCGATGCACAGTTCCTCGACAGGACTGTAGCACTTGAGCTCTCGTTCATTATGATAGCTCTTCTGACCTACAAGGGATTCCATAAAGCGCTATATATGCCTGCATTCCGCTTGCGGCGCAGAAGTCATAATCTATCACTCATAATTTATTTTCAGTTATAGCTTATAGGCCGTGGCTAAAGGTCCAAGCTAATCTGTCGAGTATCTCGACAGATAGCGAAAAGAACTCCCTTCTAACTGCCTCTTAATAAATAAAGCCTATATCTGCCTCTCGTGTCTGTCTCTCGAATTACATCCTGTTAACAGGTAATAATTGCCTGTTCTTGCTAAATATTGGCGAAATTTGATTAGAATCCCTTATAATGGATAAACAGGAGTATTTTACATACCCAAATGGCATCTACAAAAACTTTGATTCTTGTCCTGGCAATGTTTTCCCTTGTATGTACTTCACCTACGGCGATAGTGATACCCTCAGCAATTGCACAGCAAGACATCACCTCATTAGATGAAGACCTTTTCCGCGGCATCGTATCTGCTGTTTTAGATGGCGGCGATGACGGTAAGGAAGAAAATGACGGCGCTGCTGACTCCAAGACCAATCAAGACTCAGCAGACACTTTAACCGCAGACCCAAACCAAGAAGATCCGGCTGTAGATCAAACTGACTTCAATGAATTTGGAAATAATACTGTCGTATCGATTGATAGAGGGGAAGAAGAGCAGCAGCAACAACAACTATCACTATCACCTACACCCGACGACGTACTGCTAACGCCAGAAGACGATGTCTTTTGTTTCCAAGAGGGAATAATTCTGGGCATTCTTTGCTCTGATACCCTTGAGGGCTGTGACCTTGTTCAAGAAAGATTTGAAAATGTAATTTCAGAGTGCAAAGAGTTTGAAACGTCTCCTCCTGGTGCTGCTTTTTGTTCCATTTCTGAGGAGGGGAAAAATATAAAATGCCAATCTCATAATTGAGGAACACAAAAAAATGGTGAACATGATGAATAATTATGCAGCTAGCAAAACAAAGCTGGTGAGTTGTTGCTGTACTGCGGTGATAGCCATTATCTTCTTCTTAGGTTTATCTATGGTTGAACCAGTAAGTATCGCCGCCGGATCAATATCAAACTCTTCCCAGGTAGGAGGGCAAGAGCTTCAAGAGCAGCAGCAACAACAAGGCGAATGGTTGCTATATCAAAACGTCACATATGGAGTTAGTATGCTTTATCCTTCTAATTGGACACAGCAGAACACCACAGGAGCTGCAGATGATCGCTTTGTTTATGTTTCTGAGTTCCTCTCGCCAGAGGAGACAGGCGGATACTTTGCATATGTTACGATAGCGGTGGACAATAACCCTAGAACCACCAATACCCAAGGCTATCGTGATCAAAGTGTTGATATTTATAGGCAAGATCCGAGCTTTGAAGACTTCCAACTTCTTTCATCCAGTATAGGTAATTTTACTCTTGCAGGTATGCCTGCATATAGTCTCGAGATTGCTTATACAGATCTACAATTTGGACCACAGAATATGCTAGAAGTTGGAAGAATATTTGACAATAGAGTTTATTATATACAATATTTTGCAGACCCTCCAATTTACCAAAAATATCTCCCAATAGCAGAAAGGATGATTGAGTCATTTCAAATCATGCAGCAATAGCAGCAGTGAAGGAGGCAAAAAATTTAGATTATTTTCCTCCATCCAATATGCCTTCTCAAGGCGGTATGACTCAATTTCCCCAATTGTGCACATGTATATGTCACTGATGTTTTCTCTTGAGGCTGCTAGATGGCTTCAGCTGCAGTCGCAACATTAGTCTACAGCCAATCCTCCTCCTTCTCCTTTCTAGACTGTCTCCAAAGCCTCATAGCTCTTCGGATTGCATTATTATCTGGGTTACCCCCGATAGATATGCTGCCTGTGCCTCTGTCGCTGAACTGATTGCTGCTGATACTGTTATTTCTACTATCCCAATGTCGATACAATAGTAAGGATTGCCAAGGCTACATGCTGAATACGGTCAAACTATTATTAGAGAAGCCGTGGATAAAGGGCATGTTGAAAGAGCTCCAATAAAGAAGGCAGAGCATAAAGGTCGCGGTTGAAACCATGTTACAATGAACTATATTACTCCTCCCGGCAAGCAGCATTCTAAAGGGCTTATAGATGATGATTGAATGAATGAATAAATTTTTTTAGCATATTCTCCACCATTACAATCATTGCGAGCGAGTCTTCCCCTATATGTTGTCATTGTACTTACAGTAATAAGCATAATTGGTGCAATCGCGATCCCCTTTGGCGCTCCACAGTTCATTGATAGGGCCATAGCACTTGAACTGTCTTTTATCACCTTAGCTATTATTATTCTTTTAGGTGATAGGTTGATTGTTAAAAAAGTATCCCTTGCAAAAATTGCGCTATATGCCTGCATCCCGATTGCAGCTATTGTAATGATTGGGAATTCACTTGCATCATCTCATGTTGAGATGATGACAACGTTTTCAAAACCATTCAATGCGATAATGCTAATTATTGGTGGCTATGTTTTGCAGGGAGCACTTATTGGCACAACCATTTTGGAGCTTGCAAGTACGCGCCAAGGCCTTGTTCAAAACCAAAAGAACTAGACGGCAGCACCAAGTATGTTTTCCTTTGACAACACCTTGTCAATCTGTTCCTTTGTCATCAGTCCTTTGCTCAGAACCAGCTCACGAATGCTCTTGTTGGTCTTAAGCGATTCCTTGTATATTTCTGCTGCTTTTAGGTAGCCAATATAAGGGTTTAGCAATGTGACTAACACTGGACTTTTCTCTATGTACGATTCCAGTCGGTCCTTGTTTGCTTCAATACCGTCGATCATGTTGGCCGCAAATATCGGTAAGAAGTTCTTTAGCATGTCAGTCGAATCAAGTACACATTTAAGCATCCCTGGTAGCATGACATTCAACTCAAACTGACCCGCCTGGGCTGCCATTGCAACTGAAACATCGTTTCCTATCACGTTAAAGCATATCATGTTAAGACATTCCGCTAACGATGGATTGACTTTACCCGGCATTATCGACGAGCCAGCGTGCACCGCCGGGATCAGAATTTCTGCAAAGCCAGCCGTCGGCCCAGAGGCCATCATTCGAATATCATTTGCCATCTTGTTGAGATCTATTGCAAGATTGCGAAGTGCCGACGAACAATTTGCTACATCATACTTGCTTTGGAGGGAGTAGAACATATTGTCAGAGGACTTCAAGTCTAGCCCTGAAACCTTGGATAGGTATCGAATGACAAGCTGTCTGTAACCTTTTGGACTATTAGCACCAGTGCCCACTGCCGTGCCACCAAGGCCGACGTAGCATAGGCCATCCATTGCCTGAACGAGTCTTGCCTTTGCCTGTTTTAGCGAATAAGCATACTGCTCGAACTCGGCGCCAAGTGTAACTGGAATTGCATCCATCAGGTGGGTCCGGCCAATCTTGATGAGCCCGGCGAATTCAACGGCCTTCCTTTGCAAAGAAGCAATCAATTTATCAAGCGAGGCAATCGTCTCCATCATGTTGAGCAAGATCGCGACATGCATAGCGGTTGGGAAGGTGTCGTTGCTTGACTGCGACATATTAACATGGTCGTTTGGGCTGATGATTTCATATTCTCCTTTTGTCTTGCCAAGGATCTCTAGTGCCCTATTTGCAATGACTTCATTGGTGTTCATGTTAAATGCAGTTCCAGCGCCTGAGTTAATCATCTCTATCCTGAATTCATCGAGTAGTTTGCCTGCCAACATTTCATCACACGCCTTTACTATCGCTTGTGCTTTGCCGCTGTCAAGAGCCTTGAGGTCATTGTTTGCTAGCGCAGCTGAGCGCTTGATCATGACATAGGCTCTTATCAGGTTGATATGGGCCTTTTGGCCGGTTACCTTATACTGATTGATTGCGCGAGCTGTAAAAGGACCATAGTAGGCGCTGGAGGGAACTTTGACTTCGCCAAGAGAATCTTTGTCAATCCTAAAAGACGTTGCCAAATGCGCAAATTACTAAAGAAGCGGCTGTAATAAATTAATCGACAGAAAGAGCCTTCACAGTATTATTAACTTCGACCGTACTTGCCGCTCAATATGCAAAGCATCGGAGCGAGGCACGCTGGCTCCGTGTAGTGCTAAGAGGTTCTGCCCTCTAATGGGTGTATCTTCTATTGCTAGTGCAGGATAAAATCGCATTAGTTTGGCAAGCTCAATCTTGCCATAATAGTTGTTTTCAAGACATACCTTTTTCTCGGCTTCTGTTAGTCCACTCATGGAAATAAACCTATCAATTGTGCCAGAGCCAATAAATGCAGCCTTTTTGATAAACAGCAAATTTGTATTGCGCAGCCACTCGCGTTTTATGCTGACATAGAGTATGTGTTGGCTATAGAGCTCTCTTTCAACATCATCTCCTTGTACTCGTAAGATGTAGTTGACAGGTTCGTTGTCGGCCGTCATCAGGCTCACACTTCAAGCAGTACTTCGCAGTTCTAGTTTTAATAGTTCGCCAAAAATCAGACCAAGAGTACGATTAATTAACAAAATCCCCTTTATGATTGATGATAGGCATTGGAAAGTGAAAAAATAACTTGACGTTGAATATTGACTATTGTCTCACAGTGGCGGAAGATTTTGTTTAGTTGAGGGGTGTTCCTTCTTAGATATTTAACAATTACATATAGTCTAACCAACAGAAGAAAAACCCTCTATCAGAAAAACTAATGATTACCACAGAGCTATATCTGAAGATAATTTGAAAAATAACAAATCTTTGACTGGAAAGGATTGCTAATATTTTGCAGGTAATAAACAATATATTAGCACTAAAATTCTCAAGCTCCGTGCAAGTCAGCGGCAATGTGCTAGTTTGTGACTCTATTGATCAGGTTGGGATTGACAGCATGAAGCAGGCAGGGCTTACGGTCCACTATAAACCCGACATCGGACAAGCTGAGCTGGTAGCATCAGTTAAGGATTATGATGTTCTAGTCGTAAGAAGCAGAACGAAGGTCACAAGGGAGGTCGTCCATGCCGCTGTTCACGCCAAGATAATTGCCCGCGTAGGCGTCGGACTTGACAATGTTGATGTCAAGGCTGCTGAAACAAAAAATATTAGAGTAATTAATGCGCCTGAAGCCGCTTCTATAGCAGTGTCTGAGCTTGTTATCGGACTTATGATATCCCTTGCAAGGAGCATACCAAAGGCAGATGCAGAGACTAAACGCGGCAACTGGATCAAGAAAAACCTAATGGGCACACAATTGTCAGGCAAGTACCTTGGCATCGTGGGTGTTGGAAACATTGGGCGCAACATCGGTCGGATGGCAAAATCCCTGCGAATGAACTTAATAGGCTACGATCCATACCCAATCAATCGGGAATTCATCAGCGAAACTGGCATGATAGTCACTGATTTGAATACACTTTTGGAAAGCGCTGACTTTGTGACATGCCACGTACCAGCAACTCCGGAAACAAAGCATATGTTTAATTCAGACACGCTAGCCAAAATGAAACCAACAGCGTACCTGATCAACACTTCAAGAGGCGAAGCAGTTGATGAAAATGCACTTTACGAAGTGCTAAAGAGTGGCAAGCTCGCAGGCGCAGCACTTGATGTATTTGAGGTGGAACCGCCTACTAACAAGCAGCTAATGAACCTGACAAATGTAGTATGCACACCGCACATTGGCGCGCAGACAAAAGAAGCACAAGAGCTTGCCTCTAGAGTTATTGCAGAAAAGGTGATTCAAATCTTGCGTGGCGTAATATGACATATAAAGGGGCCGAATTAGGAGAAGTGATGATATAATGCGCAATTACATGGCCCAAACATGGCATCGGATGTGGAAGGAGAATTCCGATGAGCTCAAATTCAAGGCGGTTGCCTGGAGAGCAGAGCCAACCATCCACAGGATAGAGAGACCAAGCAGGCTTGACAGAGCTAGGAGACTAGGCTATAAGGCAAAACAGGGCATCATTATCGTCCGAGCTCGTGTAGGAAGAGGGGGCATGAGAAAGCAGCGCCCAGTTGCAGGTAGAAGGCCTAAACATCTAGGTGTTGTTCGTATAAAGCATAGCGAAAGCATGCGCAAGGTTGCTGAGCGAAGAGTAGGCGAAAAGTTCCCAAATCTTGAAGTGCTTGGCTCATACTTTCTCCACAAGGACGGCATGAACATCTGGTACGAAATCATCCTTGCAGACCCATCTCATCCAGCCGTTTCTAAAGACAGGGAGATGAGAGGCAAGCTTAAAGCGTTTGCAAAGTAAAAGATGACAACGGTGAAGGTTTAAGGTATCCCAATAAAACTAACTCTTTACTGCCATATATCCACTTGTACTCATAATTTGGTATTCAAGAAACGTTCAAGTTTGTCCATTGCTTTTTCAAGCATTTCTTCTGGCGGCAGATAGACGATCCTGAAGTGACCTGACCCATAGGTAGACCCAAAGCCTGAACCGTGAACAGTTAGCACGCCGGTGTTATTGAGTAGGTCGATTACAAAATGCTGATCGTCCTTCCAGCGGCCTTTAGTGTTGATCTGTGGGAAAATATAAAATGCCCCATGCGGAACTGTGCATTGGATGCCCATTGCGTTGAGGCGCTTGACCACATAATCGCGCCTTCTTCTCAGCTTATCCACCATTGTGCATATGTGTGCCTGAGACCCCCGAAGCGCTTGCACTGCTGCTATCTGGACAGGAAGATTGGCCGCTATCCTCACTCTTGCAAGCTTGGGTATATCCTCACGTAATCCTTCAAGCTTCTTAGAGCCACTGTTCAGACAGATATAGCCGCAGCGCCAGCCAGTCATCAAATAGGCCTTTGAAAAGCCGTTGAGCAAGATAACAGGAGCATCTTTGGCCACCTTGCCTATGCCAGTGAAATGGGAGTCAAAAACTATTTTGTCGTATATTTCATCGCAAATGACATAAAGATCATGTTCGGTGGCAATGTCTATCAACTGTTGAAGGCTCTTTTGATCGAAGACTTCACCTGTGGGGTTGTTTGGACTAATGATACACAGTGCTCGCGAGCGCGGGGTTATCTTGCTCTGTAGGTCTTCAATGTTTGGACTTCCGTCTTCATGAAGCATGAATTCAACAGGCTTGCCTCCATAAAATTTTGTATATGAAGCATATGGGGGATAATAGGGGCCAGGCATCAATACTTCAGCGCCGGGGTCGACGATAGAAGCCATCGTCATGTCAAGTCCTTCTGATACTCCGTTGGTGACAATGATGTCTTCTACTCTAACGTTGAACCCTTTTTCAGACTCTTTTTCCATGATTGCTTGTCGAAGCTCGGGGAGTCCTTCAGAATCAGTATAATAATTCTCATCATGCGTGATGGCATCTACAAGTGCTCTCTTGATGTGGTCTGGTGTTTTGAAGTCGAACCTGACAGGATCACCTATGTTAAGGTAGATTATCTCCTTGCCCGATGCTTGATATTTGCGCGCATAAGCGATAATGTCACGGATAGCATACTCTACACCGTGTGTCCTATCTGATACCTTCAACCTGAAACTAAGGGGAATGTGACCGAGATAAAATGTTATTCTTCATAAATGATGTACTCTTTGCATGAAATCTAGGCATAAATTTAAAGCCTATCATACACGTCTGCTCCTTGCAGATGGTGGCTAATTATGATGAAATAATGAAATTGGCACTGGAGCGAGGATTTTATTTTCCAAGTTGTGAGATTTACTCAGATGCGCCTGCTGGCTTTTGGGAATACGGGCCCAGAGGCGTCAACATGAAAAACAAGTTTATCGAGCTATGGCGACGTGAGCTTGTACGGCGTGATGGTATGCTAGAGATTGATGGGTGCCAAATAATGAGCAAGAGCGTCTTTGTTGCATCAGGTCATATCGGAAACTTTACCGACCCTGTAGTAAAATGCACAAAGTGTGGATCTTCCTTCCGGGCAGACCGCTACATCACAGAGAAAACAGGTGAGACTGTATTGGAGAGGATGGCAGAACAAGAAATCAAAGCGCTCATAAAAAAGCACAACTTGCGATGCCCAAATTGCAATGGCGAGTTTGGCGAGGTAAGCAAGTTCAACATGATGTTCCCTATTGGCATCGGCCCGGCAGCAGAGGAAGCATATCTCCGTCCAGAAACCTGCCAGACAATATTTGTCGACTTCGCACGTCTTTTTAAGACAATGAGAGGCCGCCTCCCACTTGGAATAGCACAGGTAGGCAAGAGTTTCAGAAATGAAATTGCACCGAGACAGAGCCTTCTCAGATTAAGAGAGTTTTACCAAGCAGAGATAGAGGTCTTCTGCAACCCAGACAGACTAAATGAGATGCCAAAGTTCGAAGAAGTCAAGAATACTGTACTTAGACTATCGGATGGATCATCGATAATTGAAGTAACTGCAGAAGAAGCAATTAGCAAAGGATTGACACCGAATAAGCTTATCACATACTACCTGGCGGTTCTCGTAGAATTTTATGACAAGACGGGCATAGATGTAAGACGTTGCCGATTCAGGAACCTATCAGTCGATGAAAAGGCTTTCTATGCCTCTGTTGCATTTGACTTTGAAGTCGAGACTAGCATTGGATGGCTCGAGCTTGTGGCATGTAACTACCGATCTGACTATGACCTAAAGGGGCATGCGATCACAAGCAAGCAGAACCTCGAAGTATTAGACTCTGCAACCCAAAGCAAGGTGCTGCCGCATGTCTTTGAGCTCTCGATGGGAATTGACAGAAGCATCTATGCAATCCTAGAACACTGTTACTATGAAGACAAGCAGCACGATGATAGGGTAGTGCTTCGCCTAAAGCCTTACCTCGCGCCAATTTTAGTCGGTATATTACCGCTAATGACCAAAGACGGACTTGACCAAAAAGCGCGCCAGATCAATTCTGAGCTAAAATATGACTTTGACACCTTTTACGATGAATCAGGGTCTATAGGCAGGCGCTACCGCAGGCTCGAGGAGATAGGCACACCATTTGCTATAACTATAGACAAGGTGACAATGGAGAATGATAGTGTAACGATAAGACACAGGGACACAATGCAGCAGGAAAGAATCAATATATCTGATCTACATCAGTATCTGCATAAGGCACTTGGACGCCGCTAAATATACACACACCCCTTTGTTATTCATTTAGCAAGGATGAAAAGAATTTTTAACATAGTCTTTAATTTCACCTAAAGTAATGAAGTTCCTTTTTACAATACTTATCTGATGCAAAATTGATAATCTAATAGAATCGAAAGAAATTAAAATGTAGCATAGATGAAATACTATGAAAAGGTCACGAGCAACAGAAAAAATATAGCATCTGATGATGACATCCCTTTAGAAAAGTGGCTTGTCTGCTACCGGAATCCTGCGTCAAAAAGGCATCCAGGTGGCTCTGTATTTGTTCGTCAATTTTATGCGGCTGGTTTTTACGAAGCGTATGATACTGTTCTGACATACGCTGAAAATATGAACATGGAGGTGATGTGGTTCCGCGAAAAGCGTTCCTGCGAGCCATTTCTTAACCACGACGTTCCTGAGCTTGAATCCCGTTGTACGTACTGCAACAAAAAGTTCAATGACCTCGAACCAATGCCATGCAGTAATGGGGGCTGCAAGGCCGAGTTTTGCTCAAGGCAGTGTATGGAAAATCATCTTGCATTGCGGCATAGAGTTAAGGAAAAGTCAGCGCACATTTAGCCTGTTGTTCTCACAAGCATATCCGGTCGGCGGAATCCATTCTATTTCAAGAATAGCGCTCAATACTATAACAATTCTTCATAAGCAGTTCATATTGTCAAAGAAAGATCCATCAACTCCCTCCCCAATGACCTGCAGTTGCGGCAAATATACTAATAGCGCATTTAGTGATGCGTTTTGTTATCTGACGATAAGTTATTTCTCGCCTCGAGGTGCATGTTTCCAGTGATACAGCAATAACTAGCAAGAAAGGGCACAAAAATATGACCGCAAAAAAGAAATTTGCATCCAACTGATGGCATTCTATTATAAAGCCATCTTCAGCAGGTTAAGATAATAACAGTTCATCAAGACGCAGTAGTAACTGAAATTTCATCACTGCTTGAGCAGATCAAGGGTGATCATCCGTATGCGTTGTGGGTCTGCCCTGAACTGCTTGATACAGCGCGATAGGTATTGTCTTGGTGCACCTTCCTGCTGACCCGCTAATGTAAACCCAAGTGAGATGAAGCAGGACTTAAGCCAATCAGTCCATGCCAAATACTGATCATCGCTTACAGGCTGCAATAACCCATCAGTTAATTCTGTAACAAGCCTGAACCGCCCCTGCTTTTTTAGCTTGTAGTACAAAGATTTGTAGAATGGCTTCCATTGCTCTTCTTTTTTCTGATCAATGAATGCTGGATCAGGCAGCACTGCTATGAATTGATCAATAGATTCATCTTGGAATGTAGGAACAAGGTCTTCAAAAGACCTATTCATGATAATAACATTGGAAAGAGTGATTCTTGACCGCGCCTGTACGCACTGCTCATTGTCAAGCTCGATTCCAATATATATCGAATTACGATCGCGCTTGGCAAGGGTTTCAATAAGTGTGCCATCACCCATGCCAAGTTCTACAACTAGCCTAGGATAAAAAAGGAGAGAATGTTCCATTCTCCAGGGTTAAGCCTTGAGAAGCTCAGCCTCAAGCAACTGCTGCAGAAGCTGAACTGCTTCTTGCTCGACCTGCTGCCTTGGCAAGCCAAGCTTAGCTGAGAATTGGTCGGTGATCTCATTGATAGTCTTGGTTCCGTCGCAGGCATTCCAGAATTCTACTATTGCATCATTTACCATAAACCCCTGATCCTTTTCGTTTGCAAGCATTAGCGATCCGTCATCCTGCTTTGAAAATCTGCCTATTTTCATGGGCTTGCTCTTTTCATAGTCAATCTGGAATCGTAGCTTTGGCCCCCCAAAGCCAAGCTTCTCCCGCACATCCTGATTCATTTTTTCAAGGCTCCAAGGAGGATCCCATACTATGTCGACGTTGATATTGCCGATCCCGTTTACCTTTCCTACGTAGCGCTTGACATCACTTATTAAGGTATCATGAAGTGGACAGCCTCTGGTGGTCATTGTCATCTTGATGTCTACGTCTTTGCCGCCAGCAACCTTGACTCCATAAATGAGTCCAAGGTCTACTACATTGACAGGTATCTCCGGGTCCATGCATTTCTTCAGTGCTGCATAAACTTGCTCTTCGGTGACCGTTTGCTGTGTTGACATGGCTCTCTACCTACTCTATTATATAGGGTTTAGACAAAACATGATAAAAACTTTATCAGCCAAGCAAGGCTTTAAGATTCTTCTCAAAGGGCGGCTTGAGTACACCCTTCTCGGTAATGATACCTGTAATAAGCTCCGGTGGTGTCATGTCAAAAGCAGGGTTGAAGACTCTTACCCCTTTGGGTGCAATCCTCTTCTTGCCTAATCTAACCACTTCGTCTACGGACCTGTCTTCAATTATCACATCATCTGGATTACTTTCAAAATCAAATGTTGACAAAGGGGCTGCTACATAAAATGGCACATTATGCTTGTTGGCAAGAATTGCCACCTGGTATGTCCCGATCTTATTGAACACATGGCCGGTATGAAGCACTCTGTCAGCACCTACGATAACGTCGTTGATTGCCCCCCTGGCCATCATGTGGCCAACAGCGGTATCGGTTATCAGGCTGACATCGATACCATCATGTAGGAGCTCAAAGGCAGTGAGACGAGAACCCTGCATCACTGGGCGCGTTTCTGTCGCAACCACGCTAAGGCGTTTGCCAAATTCCCTAGCAGCCCTTATGACACCAAGGGCCGTACCATAAGCAACTGTCGCAAGGGAGCCGGCATTACAGTGGGTGAGCACAATATCGCCGTCTTTTAACAGCTTGAGGCCATGTGCTCCGATTTTTCTGTTGGTTTGGATGTCCTCTTCCGCCATCTTGAGCGCTTCGTTAAGCATGGCTCTTTTTGCTTCTTGTACCGTCCTGGCACGTATACCCTTTCCCATCACCCGATCCAACGCCCAGAAGAGGTTAACCGCAGTGGGTCGCGTCGCCTGTAGTACCTTGAATGCACTGTCGAGATCTCTTATTAAATCAAGCAATGTCTTGGCATTGCTCTGCTGAGCGGCTAGGGCAAGACCGAAAGCGGAGGTTACGCCTATTGCTGGTGCGCCCCTTACTACAAGATTCCTGATCATGTCTGCTACTTCCATGTAATTCTTGCAAGTTACGTAGACGAGCTTGTTTGGAAGCTTTGTCTGATCGATGAGCACTACAGAATTATTTTTCCATGCAACTGTCAGCAAAGGATCTCGATTATGAGCCAAATATTATGGAATCTTTTTTCAGGCAGTATTAAATCTAACTAGGCCTGCCTATTGATGCGAACCTGCTAACAGCAAATCGTGATCTGTCAAGGATTCCGCGGCCATCGTATACTGGTGCACTGTTCAGCTCTTTACTTGTAATCTTGTGATATTCTGGATGGTCTGAAATCAACATCACAAGATCTGCATTCTTTGTCACTCTTGACAAGTCCGATGTCAGAATGACATCTTGTGGTAGATTAGGATCTCTTCTCACAAGTGGGTCGTGCACACGAATCTCTTTCACTTTCAACTTCTTCAGCTCTTCAATTACTTTGTAAGTGGGAGACAGGCGCGTGTCTGATACGCCACCCCTGAACCCCAATCCAAGTAATGAGATGCTACACTTTGAGATATCGGATCTGTCAATCAATTTCATTGCCTGCTCGACGCAATAGGCAGGCATTGAATCATTAACATTCCTTCCGAAGCTTATGATCCTGCACTCTACTCCACTTTTTTTTGCCGCATAGAGTACAAATTGAGGATAAACCGGTATGCATGCACCCCCTACACCGACTCCGGGCTTGTGTATGTGGCAGAAAGGCTGAGAATTGGCAGCTTCTCTTGCCTCCCAAAAGTCAACTCCTGCTTTTTCACAGAATTTAGCCATCTCGTTTGCAAGCGCAATGTTGACATCTCGATAGACTCCTTCTAGTAGCTTTTCAGTTTCGGCAGTCCTGATGTTGCCTATCTTTATTACGCCCTTCTTGGCCACCAAAGAATAGAGCTTGGCCCCAATTTCTAAGCTCTTGGCGCCGGCGCCTGCCACGATTGCCGGATATCTCTCCTCAATATCTTCAATCGCTCTGCCTTCATAGATGCGCTCCGGATTATATACCATGTAAAAATCCCGCTCAACCTTCAGCCCACTTTGTTCCTCCAAGATCGGGAGGACAACATCTTCAGATGTGCCAGGTGGCACACTTGGATTGAGTGAAACAACATCGCCTTTCTTCAGGCCTTGGCCGATGGCAGTTGCCACTTGCTTTACTGCTGAAAGGTCTGCAGAAAATGAATCGGTAAGCAGCACTGGCACGCATATCAACTTGAAATGGCTGTCTTGGGAACCCTTGAGGGGGTCGCCGTAGACGAAAAACCGCTTTTCCTTGAGCCCTTTTGAAAAGGCCTCATTTACTCCTGGCTCATAGATGTGTGTCCTCCCCTTCCTTGCATTTTCAAGCACTTCAGAGGAGTTATCTATGCCTATCACATGAGCACCAGCTCGCAACCATGAAGAAGCAAGAGGGGAGCCTACATGTCCAAGGCCGTAAACCGCGACTCTAAATTCGCCTGATCTGACCCGTCTTGCAAGATCTCGATCAGTGTTATTATTGTTGTTCTTGTTAGCTGAAATTGCATGAGCCTTGCTGCGGTTCTTCATTTGGGTCTAACATATAGTTTCTGTTCATATATTAGAGTTGATCTTTTTACTGCATATTATCTAACAGGTTAAATTCATGAAGCTGCCAATGAGCATTATTGCCTGAATCAATACCGACGGCCATTAAGGTGCTATCTAGTGAAATTGTGCATCCTATTGCACTTATAGGCTGTCGTACATCGGAGATGTCGCTCGATTGCTGTGAATACGATCTGGCAGTATTTGCAGGATATCAAGAACACGATCAAGCCAATCAAGTGGTGCACGTTGACAACCACCCGGTTGAGCTGATGCATCTTACCGGGCCCATAAAAGATCACATTATTGATCTGGCAGACATGGTCATATTGAAAGATAACAGTAAGCTCATGTTGTCTTCTGCAGCCAAAGATATCATAGCAGAAAAATATAAAAAAATGCTGGCCTCTTCAGGCAAGAAACTGCTAATAAATTCCTTGTTTTGCCAGCAGAAAATGAGGGGAACGAATCATCCTACAATTGCTGCAATGTGGCTCAAGATCGCAGCTTATGAGTTCATAGACGGAATGCTTACTCTATCAGGAAACAGGCCGATGCCTGTGCATATTTTGGAACAGGTTAGGCAAATTGATTCTAGAATGGCAGAGGGTGTTGATGTTGCCCTAGAATGTATTGGCGCAGAGAGAGCTACTCGACCTGCAATATCTAGATCAATGGAAGCCATCAAAGAATTAAAGTCAAAGGACTATGACAAGGAGCTTTTCATGTCAAAGGTAAGCCATCTCCTTGAGCGCCGTATGTTGGTAGATTGCTATTATTATGCAGGGAGAGTTGCTGCAAAAAATCTTGTAAGTAAAAAGGAGATGTTCTACAGCCAATACTCTAAGCTTGTACAACTTGCCCTAGACTTGGTTAACGACCTGCAGAGTCTGGAAAAGATGCAAAAGCGCCTATTTAGAGCAGTAAATAGAGGCTTAGGACGCTGATTACCTTCGTCTTACTGCTAAGACTGGTGGCTCAGACATCTCTAACGTAGTTCGGCTAGTTCTTGCCCTCAGTTTTGCCTTGTACTTCAAATTCCTAGGCTTAGTCCTCAGCCTATACCCACAGCATGGGCACCAAAGGCCATCCCACTTTATAAATATCTCACATATCTGGCATCTTTTCTGTCCACTAGCATACCTGCCTGAGCCGACGGGCTTTTGAGCCTTGTGACGTATACATATACCTTTACAAGTCATTCGCAAACATAGCGCATTAAATTTTCTATTTAATAGTTAGTAACACTTGATCATGATTCCTAAGCAATGATAGTAGTATGAAAAGATAAGAAAAAAGGCGAGTGGTCTCTCTTCTATTGTCGGACGTTGATATTTTTGACTTGGAATGCTTCATTCATCGTTAGATATTCTTCAATCTTTGTCTTGATGTCATCTGGTTCAGTATCGTCCATGCCCTGAAAGCCGGCCTTGAACGAGACTTTATTGCCTGAGACGTTTACGTCATCAATTTGCATATCTGCGTAGACATTTGCAAGCTCGTTAACCCATTCCCGGCCTTCATTTGCGTCTACACCTGAGGTGTCAATATTCACGTTCAACATTTTAGTCATCTGAAATCACCTAACACGCAATCTAAGTCCGCATTAATAAAGTTGGCGCGTGGCAGATATACCCTATGTGATAGAAATTTAAACCATGATGTTTTTTTGAATATAAAGCGATTATTATTTTTCCCCAAAACCCCAGTATTTGGTAAGCTCTTTCTCAAATTGGGAGAACTGATCATCATTTAAAAAGTCGCCACAGTTTTTGTGGTTTGCCACAACTTTCATTCCAACCAGCTTGAACTCAACTTCGTAAAAAGTGACTTTAGGGCAGTTACACATTTCCTATATGCAGCCTTTCTTTGGATCTACTACTACTTTTATCTGTTTATCTCACAAAGCAATAAACATTTATCAGTTGCTATATGCTACTTTATTCATGCCAATGGATTCTAAGTTTCTCACCTTTGCGCTGTTAGGTTCAGTACTAGTGTTTGGAACTATGAACATGATGATGATGAACAGCGCTTTCGCTCAAACACCTGATTGGTATCCCGGCGAAGGCGTAAGGCAAGACATGTATGTCAAATATAGGATCGAAAATTATGACTTTAACCAGAGACAGCCTTATGTCATTACATTATACTTCCAACAGCAGGATCAGGACGGCAATTGGATAGTCCCGACCTATGTAGAAGCTAATGGAAGGGTTCTTCAAGGAACCTTGAAGCTTTCAGATACCATGTCACCCCTTTTAGGCGGTGAAGTTCCGCAAGAAATGAGAGAGTTTATTGCGGGTTACCAAAGCTCACTTACCTGGCTAGATGCATTTAGTACAGTGTCTGCACCTCTGTCGTTGACAGCAGCATCTTGGGGCAAGATAGCTGCAATTGGAGGCAGCGAAGTCAGGCCGGCGGGGACGCAACAAGTAACATTTGAAGGAGCAGAAAGCTTGTGCGGTGCTACTTCATGTGATGCCACGCTCATTACGTGGCACAAAGGCGTAGATAGCAACGTATGGGTAGTAAACGAGTTTCCTTTCCCCGTCATGGCTGAGACATTTGCTGATGTAACCACACCTCCAGCACCTATTCAATACAGGTTTGAGCTTTTAGAAACAGGCTCAGGACAGCCGGCTGCTCCAACAGGGACCGGCCAAGCTTCTGGACCTCCACTTGAGCGAACAACAAACGACGGCTCACGCATCATATTGGCATGGGATCCTGTCGACATTCAGCTAAATAGCACAGTAAACTTTGGACTTGAGTTCCGTGATCCAAACAATGCCCCCTTACAAAACGTTGCTTACGACTTTACTGTAATGGATGCCAATGGCCAGATCATACAGGAATTTAATGACCAACAGGCACAATCGGGAACTGCCACACATCAAGTCACATTTAACAGTACAGGTCCAAAGACTGTCACAGTTACAATTAACTCTGTTGCAAGTCGGCCTACAGGACAGATAATCCAAGCCACTGACTTTGGTATAGTCGTGGTTCCAGAATTCCCAATAAGCGCAGCAGCAATAGTTTCAGCAGCTCTGATAGGTTTGGTAGTCGTAATAATGAGAGCTAAGGGTTTGAGTATAGGCCGCAGAAGCAGTAGTAGCGGTAGTCTATTTGGCATCCACGGTCCCCCTTAACCTCTCTTTTTCTTTTTTTTCTCAACTGACGAATTTAGTTTTTGTCAAACCTGACTGTATGCCTAACAGCAAAATTTAAAAAGCTATACTCTGATCGTACAGCAAATGACATTACCAAAGGGGTATGGAACTGGTGGACGTAGGACCGGCGGAGGCGAAAGCCGCGATGATGTCGAACGGATGATCGGTCGCAGAGTTGAGAACATGAAAGGCATATTGATCATTGGCTTTGCGCTGGCGTGGGCTGCAACTGCAGGAGGAGTCTACGTGGGAGTCACAGTCTACCCATGGGCTTATCCATTGCCTAGCGGCCTGTATGCACTTGGCGTCCTGACCGTGATTGAGGCTCTAGGGTTCTTCTTTATGTGGAAGATTGCGACCGAGAAGCCAGTTAGAGCATAAAGGCGCCCTTTTTTCCTTCTTCTTTTTGTTTTAGATTTCTCTACGCTTAGAATTCTTGCCTTCCGAACAGTTGGGGACTTAGACATGACTACAAATTTATACAAATTTATTATAAAGGCCTAATGCGTTACATGACGCGCGCGCGCGCACACACACACATATACTGCAATATACCAATTTCGTCTGCTCCTGGTTCACATAAAATTTTATATACTACCTGTATGTCTGGGTAAATAATGGTCTGGCTTAGACGTACAACGCACTACTTGTTCATAGTGGTGGTTGCTGTCAATAGCACACTACTAACCATCAACGCAGGGGACTATATCTTCTACACAGACTGGATGTGGTCATCATTTGTGGTATTTTCGATCTCTCAATCTACAATGCTTGTAGTAGGAGCGATATACTATATGCTGTTCACCGGAGTTCCAGGAACTGCCACATACTATGCCACAATCATGACCATCTACACTTGGGTCGCCAAGGGTGCATGGTTTGCATTGGGCTATCCCTATGACTTCATTGCAGTACCTATTTGGATACCATCGGCAATGCTGTTAGATCTAACATACTGGGCTACGAGAAGGAACAAACACGCTGCTATAATCATAGGCGGAACGCTGGTTGGCCTATCAATGCCGCTGTTCAACATGGTCAACTTGCTGCTCATAAGGGATCCACTGGAAACGGCATTCAAATATCCAAGGCCTACACTGCCAGCATATATGACTCCTATTGAACCTCAGGTCGGCAAATTCTACAATAGTCCTGTCGCTTTGGGTGCAGGTTCAGGAGCAGTGCTGTCGGTTCCAATAGCTGCGTTAGGTGCAAAGCTCAACACATGGACATACCGTTGGATGGCTGCGTGGAGCAAGTGGGACTAAGAAACAACTACACATCTCTTCTCACCCCCTCTTTCTTTTCTCTTTCTTTTAAAATTTTAACACAATATCTAGCATGAAGTCTCTCATCTTCAAGAATTGAATGATTAACTTTGCTTTAGGTAAAACTAAAATCATTACGTCCATTTGGAACCAGATTTGGCACTTTTTGACACTAATTCTAAACGTTGGCAGCAATGTTTGAGAAGAGATTCGTCAACTACGGTATTATAATCATGTAAATGTAGAGCCTCTAAATCTTTAGATGATCTCCCCTGCATGATCCGCAAAGATAGTAGAGCGACAGGTTATGTTTTGAAGTCGGGAACTGCAACTGGCAGGCCTTTACCTTTTAGCTCTTCTATCACCTGTGCATATTGCTCGACTGCTTGTTTTCTGGCTGTTTCCATATCACTTGAGTAAACATGGATTGTAGGCATAGCCAGACCTTTAGCGGTCATTTCTATTTTGACGCTGTATTGATATAGCTGAGGTTGTTGTTGTTGTTGTTGTTGTTCTTCGCTCATCTAAAGAGAATCACCATTTTTTTATGACTATATAATATAATAGTCGAGAGACTAATTATCAGTTTTCTATTTGGAATTTTTCTCTCTATCTCCTAATAATATTAGAGAATAGGTACACGCACGGATTGAGAAGCCATAGTAGTAGTAGTAGTATTGGCGTGCTATACTGACTCGTACGCTTGTCTATTCATCTCACTTAGCTCAGTCTGCCTTTTCACAGTATCAATATCCTTCTTCTCAGTTGCCCCGTGCATTTCCTTTTCTAAATGTTGGCGCCTGTCCTCCTCGCTCGTAAAGATGGCACCACATACAAAGCACTGAAAGTCTGCAGTTATCTTCTTTTGAGAATCTTCGCCTACCATAAAGTAATTGGTCTATTAAGCGTTATACAGGTTTCACACTTTATCATCGATGGAGGCGTATAAATGACTTGCCTGCCGTCTCTAATCGCACAGTGTGCAATGACATAGATCTTTTCTTAATTCAAAGTTTTTCCCTCTTGATTATAATAATCCTTGCATGGAATTGCCGTCAAGTCTACTTGCTAAATCTTACTTAGTTACTTTTCATCTGGCAGGTACAAAAGATGTCTGATGGAAACTAGAGTAAAAACATGTGAAGAAGACCTAAGCACTAATTGAGTCACTGTGCTCATCTGATGCTCTACCAATAAGTGTTCTCAAGGAGACAATCCCAAGTACTTCACCGGCTTCTTCATTTATCAAAGGGAGTCGAGTGATATTCTTGTCCTTCATGAGTATGATTGCATCATTGGTTAATGCGTCTTTATTTATGGTAATTAGCGGTGTGCTCATAATATCCTTTAATGTCAGTTTAAATGGACCCTTGCTCTGAGCAACCACTCTATGTAGGAAGTCTCTGGCAGTAATCATTCCAACTGATTGTCTAAGTAGCCTTTCACTGTCATTATGAGTAACTATGACGCTGCAGACATCTCTTTCATACATTATCCTCGCAGCTTCGGCAACCAAAGTATTCTCATCTAAACTCACAAAATCTTTCTCAGCAAAGTCTATGACTTTACTGGATGGCTTTTTTGTATTCACCATGATGAAGATTTGCTTCACATTACAACATTTTAAATTTTGTATTAACTAGGAAAAGCGCATCTGGCAATACTTTATATACATTTATCTGTCTTTGGATATTTTTTATATTAATAGTGTATAATCCTCACTGGTTGTAGCATCTAGGTTTTAAGGCAAATAATCGATTGTAGGATATTGACAGCGTTATGGATATGCGCCATACTATGCTGACCTAGTTGTTAGCCAATTTTTTTCTGATCAAGAATTGCTAAGTCAGAATTCCATTCGAGGATATACATTAACAAAAAACCTCTACAATAGCAATATCTCGATATAGTAGTACCAAAATACTCCTGTTAGACAAGAACCTTCATGTCTCGTCAGGTAAACAGATATACTGCTACATTTGTTGCCTAAGAAGCGATATGAATTAACTCCATCGGGTGATTCACGAAGTGGATAAAAAAGGAACTATATACGCTTAATTTGAAAAAGATGATTGACATACAGTCTTTCTAGAACAATGACATATTAGAACAATAAATTTAATTAATAATACAAGAAGTATCTATACCACACACAGTACACATTGTCGCTTCAAGTAGCCAAAGTTAAAGGGATACCAATAAAATTACATTTTACCCTAGCGATAGTCTTTGCATTAATTGCGTGGACTCTTGCGGTTAGTTATATGCCGCTTTTTTATCCAGACCTTCCTCAATCGGCGTATTGGACAATGGGCATCTTGGGCGGTATAATCCTCTTTATTTCAGTGCTATTGCATGAGCTATCTCATTCAATGGTTGCAAAACGATATGGGTTCAAAGTACGCCAGATAATCCTTTTTGTATTTGGTGGCGTGTCAGATATTCAAGATGAGCCAAGGGAAGATTACAAAAAGGAATTCACGATTGCCATAGTTGGTCCAATCTCCAGCTTTGCCCTTGCTGGGTTATTTGCTGTTGTTTGGTTTGTACTGATTCAAGTAGGCATAACTACTACTTCTACATCTCAAGCTGATACCTTATTTGCTCTGCCTCAGTTGCAACAAGAACAAGGTCAGACGTCTACTACTACAATATCTGAGGAAGAGGTAGCAGGGTCTATTGCTCAAGGCATAATACGGTATGCTATAATTGTAAATATCTTACTTGGAGGATTCAACCTTCTTCCTGCATTCCCTTTGGATGGAGGTAGAGTATTACGAGCAGGATTGATGCGATGGAAAGACAACTACCATGACGCTACAAAAACTGCAGTCAAAGTCGGTATTGGAATCTCTTATGGCCTTATGGCATTTGGATTTCTAACTATCTTTACCGGTTCATTCACTGGAGGGATATGGTTGATACTTATTGGCTGGTTTTTGCAAAGTGGTGCTCAATCTTATCTTCAGCAGCATGAGATTACCACAGCGCTATCTGGTGTACGTTTGTATCAAATAATGAATACCCAGTTTATCGCAGTAACTCCGGACATGAGCATAAAGGAAGTTTTGGAGGGCTACTTTAACACTTATAGAAAAAGCGAATTGCCTGTAGTTGAAAAAGAAGACAGCACAGGCAACAATTACTTATTGGGTTCTATTACTGCAAAAAATGCAATTAATGTCTCTGAGAAAAATAGAGAAAACGTAAAAGTAGAGGAGATAATGATTGAAAAGAAAGACCTTGTCATAATGAGTCCAGATAGAACAGCAGACGTGGCTTTGAACACAATAATGGAAGAAAATAAGAGCAGAATCTATGTTTGCGAGAATCCTTCTGTTAGAAAGGGCAGCAACAGAAGAACAGAGAAAATGCAGAAACAACAACAGCTGATGACGACATACAGAACTGTAAAGTCAGATCGATTAGTTGGCCTAATTAGCAAAACTGATATCTTAAATGTTGCAAAAGAAAGAATGGAATACACAGAGAGCATGAAGAAAAAGCATCTGAATTTCTAAAAATAAGGATTAGCAACCTTCTTCTTTGTCTTCTGTTACCGATGGCATACTTTCTTCCGCTATTGTTAGCGTAGGAGAGTTTTTGAGAAAAATTGAAGTGCTATAGTTGAAGAAGAAGGTGAGCTTTAACGATAATAACGAGTGCGCTCATGCATAGAAAGCAGGCAATTTGATAGTTCTCATATACTCACTACAGGTAAAAGAATGTGATATGAATCCTATTGATCAAAGAAATAAAAA
>OCZV010000093.1_pt1 | contig 33203 bp, 30 predicted proteins | sample 1539051 | NCBI WGS metagenome assembly OCZV01 (sample SAMEA3113581, study PRJEB22503) | soil metagenome
TTATTGTAGCAAGACCCCTATCATGTCGCGACAATGAAGTAGGAGCTCCAGTTCTCGTCCGTTGATCGGTCTCTTCTGTGATAAAAGCGCGTCTCTCAGGATTAACTATATCTATATCCTTTTCAGAAATAACCACGCCACAATAGTCACATAGCACTTCTCCAGACTCAGGGTCGGAAATAGCCGTATGCATTCTGCCACATACTGAACACCTGATAGATTCTGAAGAGCTTAACATGCCATAACCTAGTTGGGATAGCTGTGACTTTCATTTCGTTATATAGGTTGTCTTACTACCAATCAGAGACCTTCTTACATTCGTATCATGACAGATGCTAAAGAATAGTGAGATAAGAGACTCTTATCCTCCCGTCTATGAAACGAAAGGGACTGATGACAAAATTTACAATTTCGAAATGACTTCTACATCTGTTAGACTATCTATTAGGCCTATGACATCATAATCGTCATCGACACCGTCCTGACTCCTCTCTCAAAACGCAGTCAAGATAGTTTTGGTAACGATGCTCGAGAAAGACAGTATGGTGGAAAAGTAGGTTGGGGAAGATATCTATTATTCTGTTTTATATTTGGCCTTGTCTATGTAGTAGGGCTTATCTATCAAAGAATAAATCTGTTCCGAATCGAGCTTTTCTTCCTCTACCAGCATTGACGAGTTGGCTCTCCTCGATGATTTTTTCATCGCTTATTAGCATAAGCTATGTAGTATTTTAATACTTCGTATAGGAAACACGTGGTAACTTTAGATGGATGAAAAAAGAGTAGTGGTAGTGATGTTCAGATATCCATACTACAGCTAATGCAAACGCTTTTGTTAGATTCTGAATTTACAGTTGCTGTCTGGACTCTACCACAAATAGGACATATTATCAAGACAGATGATGTTGTCAAGACTTCTCTGTTTGAAGTCTGAATATATAGAAATTCTGCCTGAGTCAACTATAGTCTTTTACGATAAAAGCTTACTTGAAGATTCTCTAGATTATTCTTGCAATATAGGCCCGAAAAGGCAGTATCCTCAGCGAAGGACCTTAGACTCAGCCCTAGCGTCATCCAACATGACTGATTCTGCCTGCGGCTTTGGATATTTCTGACCAATCACGTCCAAACCCTGGGAGCATGAAAATTATTGAGTGACACGTGTTCTTAGTTATGAGAAGGAGAGACTTTCAAGTTAGCCGGATTTCCTTGGGGCCACACGCGAGGGTGACTATAATAAGCATATATACCGCTGGCTTTTGTCAAACGTGATGAAATCTAAGACAGAATATCTCACTTTTAACACTTCTACAAGGCGTGCATTTGTCAATATTACTCCAGATGTTAGGAAGATAGTTGAAGCCAGTGGAATAAAGGAAGGACTTTGCTTGGTAAATGCGATGCACATCACAGCTAGTGTTTTTATTAATGATAATGAAAGCGGACTGCACGATGACTTTGAGAAATGGCTAGAAGGTCTCGCGCCTCATGCTCCTACGGATAAATACAGGCACAACGAAACAGGAGAAGATAATGCAGATGCACATCTAAAGCGTCAAGTTATGGGACGTGAGACAATAGTTGCTATAACCAATGGGAAGTTGGACTTCGGCCCTTGGGAGCAAATCTTCTATGGCGAGTTTGACGGCCGACGTAATAAGCGGGTTCTAGTAAAAGTGATTGGCGAATAGCTCAGCATCTTTCTATTTTGTCATACATATCATAAATAACGCATAGCATTAATCAAACATAGGCCTTCCTTTATTGTGCTTTTTTCAATTATTTTTCTGACCAATGGAGTAATATTAATAAAAGCCCGCCGAGTGTCCGTGTTGAAAGTAAGGTATTCTCTACTCGCTTTCACGCGGAAAAAAACGCAAATATATGTTATAATTATAGCGGCCAGGAGTTAATAAAATCTTGCACAATACCTTCCAATACGAGTACCGGACGGGAGGTCTGTAGCCTCTACACCTCCCATTCTATTCATAGTTATGTATGTCTTGCCTGCTATATTTGATCGAATGAGTGTATATTCAACTGGTAGGTGGCCGCCTCTTCCAGGCAAACATCATAAACACAAAAGGTATCATCATGATTCCGGTTGCAATTAATACTGGTTGCATGACTCTAAAATCAAGTGGGACTCCAATAGCAAGGAGATAAGGGAACGGATACAAACCTGAGACGAAAAACCAAAGCGCGACAAACAGCATTATGTATCGAATATTCGATTTGAGGAAATTTGACGGAGGTTTCTTTTGTGCATTGCATTTTATGCATTTTATTTTATTTTCACTTATACATGAAGAACATACAAACCTCTGGCAATAGGCGCATTTAAGACTCCCAAAATACGAACTGCATATTTGGCACCTAGTCAATGTTTATTATGGTAAACTCGGGCTTATAAAAGGTAAATATCCTCTCTTCGCCCGAATTCGTTTTAGCCATATTAAACGGATTCCCTTTGGGCACTCGTCTCGTTTATATCCAATTAGTTTTCAATGATTTTCTACGCCACGTATTTTATGGTAATGGTACTCTTGTAATTCGATATTATTCCAACGTACTTTCGATATCTCTAGTGTAAGTTTGCATTAAAGGAATTTCTTCGGCAATTACATCTCCTAGATCCAAATCCTGAATGTCCTGTCCAGTCTTTATACCTTCTGTATCGATCTCTTCTGTATCGATCTCTTCTGTATCGATCTCTTCTGTATCGATCTCTTCTGTATCGATCTGTTGTTCGAAACTACCTGTTATCATTTCGTATATGTCATTAGCAGATCGTGCCTCATCGCTAAGATCAGTGTCTACATTGTCCGTTTGACCAGTATGCTCCTGTACAAGGTCAGATCGACCCTGGTTCTCTTCGCCAAATAGTTCTAAGGGCGAACCAACGTCCGTCTCTTGGAGTGGTGGATCAGTTAGTTCAGCCGGGAGCTCGTCCTCATCAGGAGATAGCCTGTAGTCTGCACCATCGATATCAGTGCCTTGAATTTCTTCAATGAACTGATCTCCCCCATCACTCTCACTTGGCAAATCAGACATTGGCATGGGTTGCTGAAGATTATCTTGATTATCTAGTTCATTCGGCTGTTGCTCCTCGGCGTAAGTAAGAGAATCGTCTGTAATGAGGTCAGAAGACGGGTATTGAATCATGTCGTCACTCTCCTCATTTTGATGCCGGGACGTTTCGGGTATAATTGGGCTATCTAAATCTACTATTTCGGCCTGCTCTGATTGCAATTCCCTGGGGCTGGGGCTTTCAGTAGCTGGTTGCGACAATTCCTCCTCATCTAAATCAGCGATCTTTTTCTCCTGGGCGCTGTCGGAAAGCGTTGCTATGCCTGCGTGATCTGATGTTGTATGTTGTGGGCTTTCCGACACGCTAGCGTTTTGTTTAGAAGCATTTGCAAATTGTGTCTCGCTCTGGGTCTTGTTTTGATCTCCCTCGTCTGCAGAAGGAACAGCAATTCCAGTGACATTTATGCTATACCACTTGGATTTTCCGTTAGAAGTATTGCTTACGGGAATGGAGCTACTACCGTTAGTATTCTCCAAATTTTCGTTGCATGCCAATTTGGCCGTTAACTCGTTTGGTCCCTCGGTTATCAAATGGTAATTCTCGGTATAGGTAAAGCTCCAATTAGAATAGTCATTTTGGCCTCTGGATCCTACCGCATCAGTCTTTTGGAGGGGTTTTATGTCGTTCACGTCTACAAATACACTACAGTCCTTCGCAGCGTTATCAGTCGAGGTACCTGAGATATTGAGCTCTCCGACTGGAACTTTTTGTCCTGAAAGAGGTGAACTGATCTTAACACCCATAGGCTCTGTCAATTGTTGTGCAGGTGACTGTTGTGTGCCGTTAGGGTGCATCTGCGCTATCGCAGATAGACTCTCGGTAGAATAATAGCTTGAAAAGGTGCCGCAGAATATTATGATAATTGAAAGAATAATTATGGGCATATTTGAGGATAGGTTTGCTCTCATGCTCTGGCTAAATTCTTGCTTTCAATTATTTATGACATGTCGATAACAGTAAGTGGGTACGGGTAAATAACATCGTCCATGTCCTTCCTTACCGAAATTTGTGTTCGTATTATATTTCATATTGTGACAGTTACACTTAGTGAAGAGAGAAAGAAAAGTACCAAGATAACCAATTATGCATGAGAGTAAATGTTCTATTTACTTTCTTTTGTAGACTTAAATCACATAAGGGCAGGTTGTAAAATATCCTATTTAGAATAGATATCACAGAAAACTATCCAGAGACTATGAATTTTCGCCCTACAAGACATGTGGGCTTATGTTAACCCATGAAGATTCATCATACTTTTTATTGTAAGTGTGCGGTGATATATGCATAAATAATGCTAGCAATATCTGCAGATGGTGTTTCAAAAAGGTACAAGGGCTTGAGTCAAACAGCCTTAAGTAACGTCTCGTTGACCGCTGAAAGCGGTCAAATATACACACTTCTCGGAAGGAACGGGGCCGGTAAGACAACATTTGTTAGAATATGCGCCACTCAACTGCTGCCTACGCAAGGTAGGATTCAAGTCTTGGGCTACGACGTAATAAAGGAAGCCGACAAGGTAAGGAGGCTGATTTCTATAGTTCCTCAAGAGGGAAGACCACTAAGAGCACTTACTCCGTGGGACCATGTATACAACTGGCTGCAAATAAGGGGAGAGAAAAAACAGGTAGCACGAGAAAAAACGGAACTAATCTTGCAAAAGTTCGATCTCTATGGCGCAAAAGATCGACCCGCAATGAACCTCTCAGGAGGAATGAAACAGAAAATACTAGTGGCCATGGCAATGGCCGTCGATGCTCAGCTTTTGTTTCTGGACGAACCTACCATAGGGCTGGATCCTGTCTCCAGGCGGCAGGTATGGTCTTCAATAAAAGAGTGGAAAAAGGAAGGCAAATCGATCTTGCTCACTACTCATTATATGGATGAGGCTGAGACGCTCTCAGACAATATAGTTATAATAGATAACGGAAGGGTCATTGCAAAAGGGACAATTAAAGAGCTCCGCACAACTATACCTCAGAATCTACGAGTAGATATCACAAAAGACAACATAGATACAGAGGTGTTCAAATCATTTGGTTCAATAATAGAATCTGGCGACGACACAATTCGCATTTTTACCTTTGAATCCGCAATAAAAGAACTGACAGAACTTGCTGTCAAAAAAAATCTCTCGTTTACAGTCTCTCCTATCACATTAGACGACGTCTTTGTTTCGTTAGTTGGAGGGATTGAGGAAGAGAAGAGCAGCGGCAAACCAGAAGCGATATTAAAATAAGAGCCACTATTTGATATAAGACGCAAAATTATACATTTCTTATCCCCAGGCAATTGCGAGCCAATTTTCTTAATCGCGCAAGCAAAAAAAAAGATACGCTTTCTCTATGCCGCGCGTACTTTGAGATTAGTGACTTACAGACAATTGCGAGATAATAGGCGTTCAAGTTTTTTTCTCTCCAAAAGCCATTTTATGTAGCTAGACTATATAGCTACTTACTGCGGGGGTCGCCAAGCCTGGTCAACGGCGTGAGAATGATAGCATATTGTGCGTCATTACGATGCTCAGATGTTGTTTCGTAGTACAACGATACTATTGGTTTGACTGGGATACCTCATCCTCTAGAGGTTCGTGGGTTCGAATCCCACCCCCCGCATTTCTCGTATTCATACACTCTAAAAGCCGAGTTTTTTTTGTTTAATGCTATAATGCATACACTGTGGAGTTAAATTCTAGTTCTACATTCATGAGCCGGACCATTGACCGAAAAAAGAAGAGTCGAATTTTGTTAAGTATATATCATGCTTCTATCCAAAACTGTTCTTAGCGGGGTGGGGAAGCCAGATCTCAGAAGAGAGACTAGGTAATCCCGGTGGGCTCATAACCCGCAGAGCGGTTTTCATTATTGCCTGAGGCAGTAGTGAACGTAGGTTCAAATCAACCCCCCGCTAGAATAAATTCACGATAGATTCTCCCATTAATGCGATTAAATTCCAAACAATCAGAACAGGGCATTTTTTAGACCATGGATTTCAGCATGTAATCTTATACTAGTATCGGAAAAGCACCGTCGGAAAACTCTCGCAGTTGCGAGCCAAATATTTTTTCTCTAATCCGTATCGGTGCAGTGGCTTGGTTAAATGCCTATGCGCCTTTGGTTTCGGGATATAGAGTCCCGGCAATATTTTCCTAGGAATATTGACAATTTCTTTTTGCACAGTAGGCGGCTCTCTTGATTTGCAATGCTTACATTGAAATCCTTTACCCTTTCCTTCAGATTTCATTCTTTTTAAGCAGGTTTTGCACAGAGGGTTATGAATTCCAACAACGTTAACTAGTTCTAACACCAGAAGATATTCGACATTTAGAATTTTGGGATGCTTTGAAGATGGTTTTCTTACCCCACCTCCAAGTTCAATAGTGTCTCCTTGAACAAGCAGCGAGACCACATTGGTAAGACCTGTTGGTTCATAGACTGCAGCGGGGAAGCTCTGGCCATGATCATTTTCAACTGCAAAAAATGCATGTCCCCCTTGAACTTTCGAAGGATTGACACTTACTTTACATCTTAGATATCCGGACGCGAAGGATTTTGGTTCTGACAATTTGAGTTCATTTTGTAAATGCATGTTTGTGCCTTGATTTGAACGGTAAACCAGGCAGCCTTCCGCTTTCTCCTCTATATCCAAAGACCGCAACGAAGAGGCAACAATGTCAGCATTTTCTCCTCTAATTCCGCAGAACACAGGGTCGACACCATGTGGGGCAATTAACACTCTACGGTTGTCGAAGTCATAATTGTTGAATGTGTATGGGAAGGTCTTCTTGCTAAGCTCTATCACCTTGTTAACATTTATCATCCTCTCTGTTCCGCAATTTTCAGGCCTCCTATAAGCAATAGCTTCAAATGTATGATCTCCGTCGAGTAAACAGCCAATGGCCGCTAGAGCCCCAACAAGACCACGACCATTTCCTAAAGTAAAATATTCAACACCTATCTTGTTTGCCAGTTTTATCGCATCTTGTTTGCTTATTACATCGAACATCGCACGCTTGCTGAATCCCACTAGAGCCTCAGGTAGCTGTCTACCTCTGAAAAATACAACTCCAGGATTTGCCCCCGAGCCAGTTGCCGAATTAGATTCGACGTAATTTTTTACAAACTCGGTTATTCTTTTCTGGTCTTGGGCGTCCGATTTTATTCTAAGGCAAACTGCTCCATTGCCCCTTGTTTTCCACGGTATGTTCGGGTTTAGCCGTATCAGCAAAGGATAATCAATAAAATCAGCACCAGTCCTTTCAAGGACGTACTCTGTAATTTTAAATGCCAAATGTGTTGTACACTTCCCAAAAGGACTATCCGTGTCGTCTATTCCGATGTACAAGGATTCATCATTCTTACTTTTAGATTCAGAAGTATTGAAAACAGAACTCATGCGATTTAGCTTGTTATAAGTATGTGTGAAGGCTAATAATAAGCGCTCCCTCACATCTGTTATAAAGGAATGAAAGCCACCTGAGCTATCGCATTTGTTTCAGTCTTTGAGATACATTGTCATGATATTATTCGAAATTTGGATGTTCATGTCCGCCAGACCCCGATATATCTTGGATAACAAACAACATTGTACAAGACTCATCCACGATAATGAAAGTTAAATATGGCTACCTTATCTGTATAAATTTATTATGGCCAAAGTAGTTGTCGGTAAAACTTCGGAAATTCCGCAAGGGAAAATGAGCCACGCGACTGCAGGAGGAAAGGAGATTTTGGTTGCAAATATAGAAGGCAGTTACTATGCGATAAATAATATATGCAACCATGCAGGCGCCGAGCTCCATGAAGGTGAACTTGACGGAAAAGAGCTGACCTGTCCGTGGCATGGTGCAAAATGGGATGCTACAACAGGTAATTTGATTTGGTTTCCTCAGAAATTAAATGGTCTGGAATCTTACAAGGTTACTGTAGAAAATGACACAGTGTATATTGAAGTGTAATATACAAAAGCCGACTGACCAGCGGTTAGCGGTCCTTTCCGCAGGCGGACTTTGACAGCCTAGTAGGGAAATAGGTTACTTCATATTCCTTTAAGAAAATACTACATTAATAATAAAGAAAAATTCTATTGACCTTTTCTTACCTTTCTCTATTTAGAAGATTTCACCTCATCTCTAATATAAGAGACAGCAAGTTGATTATTACCTGTTCTGCGAGTGGATATCAGGGTTAGCCCTGAATTCGCAGTATTTCACACAGAAAATGGGTAAGGGAAGGCTGAAGGAAAACCCCCCATTTTCTAGTTATTGTATTACTAGGCTGTGCGATATTGCACAGTCGATTTGGGAAATTTAATTCTGCAGTTTTTTATGTACTGAGCTTATCCTGTCATCAAAAGTCGCCGATTTATCTCTCCTTTCGTCTATTCGTATTGTAGAGATTATCCTCGTTACGTTGCCTTCCCGTCTCAGCGAATCGTGAGTAGCATCTATAGCCTTTAGTATTTTTTCAAAATCAGTTGTCTCTACATGTGTTCCCATAGAAGTCAGCACTACATTGATTCCCTCTATTTTCCGAATAGCGTCGAATGCCTTCGCTATGTACTTGCTCATACCCGAATCTGAGTTAGTGTTCTTGTTGTCTCCTCTGCTCGAAATTATAGGGATTACGCTTATCTCTGCGTGGACAAGCGGTTGAACTTCCAAAGTCATTGGAGTCCATATGGCTTACAACATTAAAGCATTGCTACAACATGTTACAAGAAAGTATCACATCATTATAGGATGGGATCCTCTAGTCTCATGACTATAACTTCTTAAGGCTATCAAATATACAAAGAAATTACCTTGCATCATATGGTCACTGTTACTTGAACATACAACATTTCCTTTCTTCGTTGCCACAATCGGCTTTGAAGGGCGAAGCAGTCTCTTTGCCGGACAACGTAATAAGGAACATATTCAGATTTGCCCGGCTCAGAAGTACAGACGTCTTCTATCATTTGGGATGTGGCACGAACAACACTCTAAGACTAGCGGCAACCGAATTTAATGTAAAAAAATCTATCGGAATTGAGATCAGAAAATCATTGGCAGCTAAGGCCCGCAACAGGGCAAGGGGTATCAAAAATGCTCATATATTTAATCAAGACATTAGAAAAACGAAAATTTCTGATGCTACCGTAATACTGTTCTGGTTCACAGATGTCAAGATCATTCGTCATATGACTAAACGGTTTGAAAGTGAGCTAGCAGATGGAGCCCGAATTATAACAATCTGGTCGCCATTAGAACTCATGATTCCTGCTAAGGTTGAATTTCCATTCTTTGTGTGCAAAAAGCCATTCCGCTATGCTACTAGCCTATCTGAACAGATCAATGCGATTTACGGTACTGCTTGTATTGATTTTACAGCATCTTGGCTGTTATCCGAAAAATACATTAATGCTTTGGAGGTTGTTCAGGGCAAACATATTAGATTTCTCACTATGTTGCACAGCATGATTATTTGGATAAATGCATGGAACTCGGGTGTAGCTTGCGAGAAAGAAGTTCCGCCACCGGTAACAACTTATATCGGAATCCTAAAAACATTTTTCAACATTGATTTGTCGACCATGATCAAGGCTGGTGGTTCACACACTCCAGACCAAGATACTTAGCTTGTAAAGCAGCCGATTATTGGCTGGTATGTTATCTCTCTTTTTTCGATAACACAATATTGTGATGCAAAAATTCAAGAGCAAGAGGCGGGCGGACTTACTAACTTGCTAACTGTCTAAGCGTGCTTTTTAAGTGCACTCACAGTCAAACCTTGGAACAGACTTCTATACAAAGATAGGAAATCAATTAAATATACAATTAAATTGTATTTAGACAAGGAATGAATGACAGTCTCAAGGCTGCTCCGGGTAGGAGCATGTCGCAACTTGAGGAAATGGATATCAGACCTGGCAAGATTAACAGAAATTTACCCGTGCCGCAGCTGATCGAGATTGCGATTCAAAAGGGGGAAGGCACTCTTTCCTCGTCCGGTGGACTCTCAGTTAAAACTGGCAAATTTACAGGGAGATCACCAGATGACCGCTACATCGTGGATGACGAAACAACTCATGACAAAATAGATTGGGGGAAGATAAATCATCCTATATCCGTAAGCAACTTCGACAAGATTTTTAATAGGATGAAAAAACATGTGCAGGGAAAAGAATTTTACGTTTTTGATGGTTTTGTCGGGGCTGATCCAGCCGCAAGACTGGCCATAAGGGTTATTACTGATAAAGCATGGCATAGCCTCTTTGCGAACCAAATCTTCATCAGGCCAACCCAAAAGGAGCTCAAGGATCACGAACCGGAGTTTACCCTTTTATCAGTAAATGATTTTGGAGCGATGCCGGAGACCGAGGGTACGAGAGCAGAGACCTTTATCATTTTGAATTTCAATAAGAGAATTATCCTTATTGGTTCGACATCTTATGCAGGTGAGATAAAAAAGGCGATGTTTTCTACTCTAAACTATCTTCTGCCACAGAAGGGCATTTTTCCCATGCATTGTTCAGCCAATATCGGTAAGGATGGCAATAGTGCATTATTTTTCGGCTTGTCAGGCACAGGAAAAACTACACTATCGGCAGATCCTGAACGCAGATTGGTTGGGGATGATGAACACGGTTGGTCTGATAATAATATTTTCAATTTTGAGGGTGGCTGTTATGCCAAATGCATCAATTTGAAAAAAGAAAACGAGCCGCAGATCTGGAATGCAATAAGGTTTGGCACTGTTATGGAAAACGTTGTAGTCAAAAATGGGACAAGGGAGCCGGATTTTTCTGATGATACCCTCACAGAAAATACCCGTGCCGCTTATCCTCTTGAATTTATACCCAATTCGATAATTCCAAGCCTTGCAGGTCATCCAAAAGTTATCATTTTTTTGACTGCTGATGCCTTTGGTGTGATGCCTCCAATTGCAAGACTGAATAAAGAATCGGCTATGTATCATTTTATGTCTGGCTACACAAGCAAGTTGGCCGGCACGGAGAGGGGCATAACTGAACCAAAGGAGACGTTCTCACAGTGCTTCGGCGCTCCGTTTATGCCTCTACACGCTAAAGTGTACGCTGATATGCTCGGACGCAAGATCGACCAATATCAAACAGAAGTGTTTCTGGTAAATACTGGTTGGTCAGGAGGACCTTATGGTGTAGGCAGGCGAATAAATTTGACCTATACAAGGGCAATGGTGAGGGCAGCACTCACAGGAACCTTGGATATGATAGATTTTGTGAACGATGGCATATTTAATTTAGAAATTCCTGTTACATGTCCTGGAGTGCCAGCAGAAATCCTTGATCCAAAGAGTACGTGGCCTGACAGAATAAAGTACGAATCATCTGCGAGAAGGCTGGCAAGATTATTCGTAAAAAATTTCGAAAAGTTTGGCAAGATGCCAAAAGAGATTCAGAAGGCAGGCCCAGCAATATAGAGGACAGATGGAATTAAGTAAAAGAACAATATACAAAATAAAGTAGCCCGGAGCAGATTCGAACTGCTGTCTCCAGGTTTCTTTTCCCTTTATAGAGATCCAGAGCCTGAAATCCCTAGCCCAACAAGTATACCTTGGAGATTGGCCACTAGATTCGGCATCTCGTCATTCGTATCAAAGTACAAGATTCGACCGGGCTTTGTAGCATGCGCGTATGAACCAGCAGACGTAGACACATATGGTCCAGTATTGAATTGGCACATACATGCCTAGACCCATCTGTAGCATACACGCATCTCACGGGCTACAAGATAAACCACAAAGGACAGGTATTTGTTTTTACCGCTTCGAATTTATTTCCCTCATTACAAGACCATATTCTAAATTTGCCCTCTTCCGCATATAAGGAATAAGCCGATAATGAATGGAATAGATTTTTTTTTCTCTTGTAAGAATTCCCTTCACCAACAAAGATACAAAGCCCCCTGCGACCCGTGGTTGAGGGATATTGTAGGTCGCACAAAATTTGTCTCTTTTGGCATGATATTCATCCAGCGTAAAATAAGACCTATTAACCTGTAGTATTAGGGGCCAGACAACGCCCTCCCAGACCATTCTACGGTTTTGAGTAGAGGAAGCATGTTTACCTTTTCGCCTGGAAAGCGCTATTGCAGTAGACATTGTCCTTGTTGTTGTTCCTGTTGATGTCATCATTATTTTTATTTTCCAATTAATTTTGGCGAGGCAACCTCGCCAACAATCTTAATAACATTTATCATATTAAAACCCCTTCTACCAGTCACGTGTAAGCGGTAGGGAAACCTCTCGGGATTAGTCTGAAGCAAGATAAATTCCCGATCGGAAGTTCCATTGTCTCTTCTCATTCATTCTCGTACGTCATGTTATTTTGCCCAGGGGTTTTCTAGCTTTTTACTTCCTCATTGCTAATAGCGTAGTAAACTGGTGATTTTTGGCACTATTGGCAATCCTAACTATGGGTCTCATAACTGGCTCTAAAAATTCCCGTTCAGCGTCCAATCTGAACTTCTTGTTTAATATCTCATCTGCTCTAAACGTGTGAGCTACGTAAGCACACTAACAATGGCTCTTTATAAGAAGCAGAAGTTAAAACCAGCCTTTATAACTTAGCAATGCACAGATTATAAGTAAACGAAAAAAATTGGATTTTGGTTATTCTAGCTCCGTCAGAGAGTCTCTTGATAGGCTAAGCAGCAAGTGGAGAATCGACCAACATGTTTACGACTTACATTTAGGCAAAAGAGACGACGTTGTTGACACCGCAATAAATATCAACGGAGTTATGTTTCACATCCCTACTCTTTCCAAAGATAGCCTTTATGTTTTGTGGAATTGCCTATGGCCAGAATGCCACAATTGTTGCGACCGACAAGGTAGATTACCATTAACTGTAGATGATATTAACACGATTGCGAAAAAGCTTGGTTATGATTCAAAAAATAAGTTCATCAAAAATGAAACGGTCATTTCCAGCTGGCAGGAACATGAACCGTTTGGAAATATAATTACAAATCTAAGTATGCTTTCATTAAAAAGAAAAGTAGATGAAAGAGAACAGGATGATGGAACCCCGATTTCCTGCAGATTTTTAGATGAAAAAGGTTATTGTGGAATCCATCCTAATAAACCCGGAGTATGTTGGCTATATCCATTTGCTTCTTGGTTGGAATCTGATAATCGAGGAAGAGCAGTAGTCCATGCCACCTTTCAGTTTACAGGCGATTGTCCAGGGTTCTACGTGAGCCCTTCTTTGGACGACATGATGCCTATTTTGAAGGAGTATTCTATGAAGATTTATGATTATAATATGGCTACTAGTAGAACTACACGTGAGGGTTATGGAGTCATTAACATGGTTGATCTGAAGAAGGATTACTCTGGCAAAATCCAAGAAAAATAAGCCGAACGATACCAAGGACACTTTGTCCGGTAATTGGAATTTGCAAGAAAAGACGGAAATTTGGATTGCTCTAAATAGTAAAAAAGTGGAAGAGTCCAGTAACCAGTCTAAGGTTGACTTCTATTGCTTTGCCTTATCAAAACGTGATGCCGCATCGTCCCAGTTTACAACATTCCACCACGCAGAAATATAGTCAGGTCTTTTGTTCTGATATTTCAGGTAATATGCATGTTCCCATACGTCACATCCTAAGAGTGGGACCAACCCTTCTGTTCTTGGACTTGTTTGATTTGGCATAGATTTGTATTCAACTTTCTTCGAGGATGGATTGTAGACAAGCCAACCCCAACCACTTCCTTGAATCAAGGCAGTAGTCGATGAGAATTTCTCCTTAAACTCTGAAAAACTTCCAAAGGATGTATTTATTGCATCAGCAATTGAGCCGCCTGGTTCTCCTCCGCCGTTTGGTTTCATGTTGTTCCAAAATATTCTATGGTTATCAAATCCACCTCCATTAAAGTTAATTGCGCCCTTTTGGTCCGCTGGCACTTGGCCGATATTTGATAGTATTTCTAGGACATCTTTTTCTTGTATCTCTGGAGGACATTTTTCAAGCGCTGCATTTAACTTGTCCGTATAAGTCTGATGGTGCTTCGTGTGGTGTATCTCCATCGTTTTTGCATCGATATGTGGCTCTAATGCGTCATAGCTGTAAGGAACTGGAGGTAATTCATATTTTTTCATGAAATATTAAGTGACAATCATAAACTATTAACCTTTTTGTTGTCCTCATCAACACAATTCAAAGAGATTGCATCTACTTTTTACGAGTAAGGATAGATGTCAACGGGCATTGAGTGAAAAATGGTTTCCTGAGGAACAGCTAGAATATTACAGATAGTCCTCTGGTCGTTATCCTCGTACAGGAGCAATTCACAACTAGTCAATTTGCCTCAATTACGTGATGCCTGGATGATCATAGGGGAACCAGAAAGGTATTTATTGATAAGCTCTTTTCGTCTTATTTGCTACGCTAAATGGTGATTAACGAAGAATTACTCCAAGCTCGAAAAAAGGTCTCGCAGAGACGACCTAAATTCGTAAGACAGGAAAGCTGGAGATATGACAGGCTTGCTGAGTCGTGGAGGAGACCTAAAGGTAAGGATAATAAAATGAGAAGGCAACTTTCTGGCGCCCCAAGGCTTGTAAAAATCGGATATAGAGGCCCAAAAAAGGCTAGAGGCCTTCATCCTTCTGGGTATACAGACAATCTCGTTTTTAATGTAAAAGATCTTGGACGATTAGACCCAGCTGGGGACGCTGCGAGGATAGGTCATGCTGTTGGGCAAAGAAAAAGGCTTCTTATCCTTGCAGAAGCTCGTAATAAGGGGATCAAGGTCTTAAATCCAGGCAAGGAGCAAAAGGCTGAAGAAGCATCTGAAATTAAAGGTGAACCCTCAATAAAGAAAAGAGGAGAGACGACAGAAGCATCAAAAGAGTTGAGAGCAGAAAATGCTGGAGATGAGGATGACGCAGAAGAAGGAGAACTTGATTTGGATGAGGAGAATGTTAACGAGAAATTAAAGGTCAACGAAAATATCCAAGAGAAAAAGAAAGCCCAGGCAGAGGACAAGCCACAGCGAGAGGGTACAGAAGATAGAAAAAACAGACCAGGAGCCGGAAATCAAAATGGGCATAAGCCGGAGAGGAAAAATACATAATGCCCGTGAATATTAAGAAGAAGCGTGAACTAGTTGCCAGATTATTGGGTATCGGGGCTAACAGGGTCCGGTTTGAACCAGACAAACTCGATGACATTGCAGATTCTATCACTCGAGAAGACCTACGTTCGCTTGTGAAAAAAGGGACTATTTGGACGGTTAAGGTAAAAGGTACGTCCAGAGGACGTGCAAAGGCAACACGATTGGTTAGGAAGAAAAGCGGACTAGGTTCCGGGTCAAAGAAGGGAAGAAAGACAGCAAGAATGGGCAAGAAATCAGCCTATGTCACGAAAGTAAGATCGCTAAGATATCATCTCAAGGTACTTAAGGATAGAAACGATATTAATCGACCGACATACTGGTCTATATATAAGAAAATAAATGGCGGACAAGTCAGATCAGTCTCTCACCTCAGAGATATTGTAAAGCAAGCCAAGGCACGCTAAGAACATAGAGATAACAGATAACTGTAGTATAGAATTTAGTATAGGGACAAGTAATTGTTAATTCGAAGTCAGTTGTCTTGCCATTTTCAATTTCGTTCTATGTGGATCGGTCGGTCGTGAAATTGGACTTCAATATCGAAGATTAAATTGACGATATACCTATGACCAACCTATCATAATATACGACCTCTTTTGTTCTAATATCTTTGCAGCGGCGAGTCATGACAAGGGCCAAGTAATTCTATGTTTTTGAAATTCTTCTAAATCTGTACTATTGCTGCCGCAGAATTTCAACCCTTCTTCTTCAAGCAATTTTCGTTTTTTTCTGCTACCATAAGCATATCCTCCTATCTTTCCGTTAGAGCGAACGACTCTATGACAAGGAACCACCACGGGAGTCGGATTATTATGCAGAATTTGCCCTATCAGCCGGGAGGAATTGGGCTGGCCTATGGCTTTGGCAATATCACCGTAGGTTGTGACCTTGCCGGCAGGAATTTTCAATAGCATATCATAAACCTTATCTTTGATAGACTGCGAGCTCCGTATGAGGTCACTTGACGTGGTAGATGAGGGGATTCCAAGATGGTTGGACAAATTCAAAATTTCTCTCATTGACTGATACCAATATCGTAGTAGCCTATATTATTTGTTGTTTATAGGTAAAGACAGAACAGTGTTAGTAAGCCCGTTCTAACAAGAAACTTGTTCATTCAGATCCGTACAAAAAAGTCACACCATTTGCCCGGGAATCTAAATGATAAAAACGAACGAATTTAGAAGAAGCTTCAGAAATATCGCAATAATTGTTTAAGTATAACAACATTTGAACAAAGTTATCATGAACAGCAATAGAGCAATGTTTACCATAATTGTAGCGGCAACAATGTTTTTTAGCGGTGTGTTTTCTGGCTCCTGGCTGTCATCTCCCTCCCAAGCTTACGCGCAAGCCAACAGCAATAGTAGCCAAGCTGCAGCTGTTGACCAGCTAGCATCAAATCTAACTCAAGCGAGGGAAGCGATAGCAAGTGGAAATACCACTGCGACAACTGCGCAGCTCACAGCAATAATTGGTGAGCTGTCTGATATCCTAGGGACCGTGACAAGCGATAACAATGCGGACACGACTGACGAGCATACGCATTTCTTCAACCATAAGGGTCATTCGCATACGGTAACTCACAAACATCCCCATAATCCGGCTCATCATCACGATTGGTTTGGAAAGACATCACATATACAATCCAAGCGATTGTAAACCCGGCAGAATGTGTTAAGGAAGTCAGAGTCAAAGCTGTATCTAACTCATCCTTTTTTTACCATCTGACAACATGAATGACACGAACTGAAATGTTTATCAAGCAAATTCATCCTAGAACGTTGGAAAAGCTTTTTTACCCTCACCATAACTGCTTGATATACAAGAGCAATGAGTAATAAGAACAATAAACCACAAAGAACGTATGCAATTGTCTCTGTCATCTTGATACATATCTTTTTGGCTCTCCCCTACTCATTTTCTCAACCAACTGATGGTTCCCCTTTCTTTGAACCACAGCTCAGTGCTCTGCAAAGGCAACAGCAAGAGATGAGCAGTGTTAATAACACCGTTCATATCACCAAGTCATCCACTAGTTCCTATAACATTGTAGATTCTCAAACGGGACTAGTCGGCGCCTTTGACACCTTATACTTAATTACAGGAAGTAGTGACTCTCTGGACAGTTCGAAGAAAATAATTATCTCTACCATCCAAGACGATTTTAATAACTCCCCTACGATTGGATATATAAGACTTGATAACGTCACTGAAGAAATTGGAGGGGCAAGCCTCCCAGCATCTGTTGTAAATCCCTTTGCTGACCCGCGGATGATAAACTCAACAATCACTCAACATATAACCAGTGCAATAGATTCTGCTCACAGCCTGAATAATGCTATGGTTGCGATAAAGTGTGACTTCGGTATGATTATAGGGGAATGGCAATGCAACCATCACGGCATAATTTAGTTGATGCAATTGCCAGTATGTCCCATTCCTCAAATAACTAAGCCAAATGAGGCAAGTCATATGGATTAGGCTTTGACGTAGTTAGTTGTTAGTTTTTAAATTAGTTAATTTTTGACTTGTAACTGATTTGCTGCTCTGATCAACTCGGATTCAGAGATAGTGAAAACTTGTTGTATGGTGTCATTCCGACTGACCTCGTACTTAAAGCCCGGCTTAGTTAGTATTTCTTTTTGACGGTAAGTGAATAGATTCGTGATAAATATCTCTTACAGCTTCCTGGAAAGATTCTGGTAAGGTCGGATGGGGAAGTATCGTCTTGTAAATGTCCTTCGCGTTAAGTTTCATCTTAATTGCCAGGGCAGCTTCTCCAATAATTTCTCCGGCATGTGAAGCTACGATGTATGTTCCCACTAACTTTCCCTCTTTTTCAAAAACCTTGATAGTACCCCTCGTGTCTCCAAGGCAATTTGCTTTAGCACTGGCCACGAGAGGGCATTCTCCTAACTTCCCGTTTGTACGTAAATCCCCAACAATTGCAACTTCGGGGTAAGTAAAAATGCAGACGGGCACCGTGTTATAGTCAAGTCCTGAGTTGGCAACTCCCATAATATTCTCGGCGGCAACTTCGCCTTGTTTTGCTGCCACATGGGCAAGTTCATACATGCCTGTCACATCTCCTACTGCATATATGGATGGAATATTTGTTTGCATTTTCTCATTGACATTTATCCCCTTTGGACTAAAAATTAAGCCCAGTCTAGATAGTTCTTCTCTTTTTACATTTGGTATTCGTCCTGTGCAGAGAAGGATTTTTTCAGATTCTACTCTTTGCTGACCAACGAAAGCCGTTGTACCAATAATTTTTTCCACACTTGACTTTGTCATAATGGTGATGCCATCAAGGGCCATGAACTTTTCAACCATATCTCCGACCTCACTTATTTGCAGCGGCAAGAGGTGATCTTGAGCTTCGATTAAGCACACTTTACATCCTAGTGCGTTCAGAATAGAAGCAAATTCACAGCCACTATACCCTCCACCTATGATAGTTATTGATTTTGGCAACTGGTCGAGTTCAAGAACTGAATTGGTTGAAAGGATTTGTTCTCCAAATTGGTAACTGGGCATACATACTGGAATGCTTCCTGTAGCAATAACTATATTTCTTGTTTCAACCAAGGAATGATTATTGATATTTATTTTATTTGGTGATTGAATATGTGCTTCACCGTGAATTAACTCCACGCCATTTGATTCTAACAGTTTTTTTATTCCTGAGGCTAATCTAGAAACCGTAGCAAACATTTTGGATTTCACATGGCTGTAGTTAATTTGTACAGTAGCATTAATTCCACTTTTCCTTGCAGAATCTGTTCTTCTAATTATATCCCCCAAAGAATGCAAGTACTTGGTGGGAATGCAGCCACGCTGAGTACATGTCCCCCCAAGGCCATTTTTTTCAATCAAGCAGACAGTGGCACCAAGCTGCGCGGCTCTTATGGCGCAAGTATATCCACCAGGTCCTCCACCAATAACTGCTGTGTCGTACATATGGTTGCTTCTTAGAATACCATGAACGAATGCAATAAGTATTTAACTTGAATTTTTCTATCTTTTCAAAAAATAGTAGGCAACTGTCCTCAGTTTCATCTCTTGTAGTTCCAACTATAAGTACTGTATTTATAATTCTGCATTATCTTAGCCTCAATGATTTCGTCGGCCCGTACACGATCCCTAAAAACTTCTGCAGAAAAGATCTCTCCGAATGATTGCCAAAGTTGGTTTGCAACTTCTTCGAAGCATACTTTTAATCCCATAACTCTTTCTTTGACATCCTGTATAGCTTTGTCCTTAATTTTTTCGGATGGAACTTTTAGCACCGAGAACATCTTATCTATATCAATGTCTAGAAGTATTGTCCCGTGTTGAAGTAACACATTGTTCCTTCTGGTTTGTGCATTTCCCGAAACTTTCTTGTTTTTCACTATGATATCATTAATTGGAGAGAACGTTGCATCAAATCCAAGTTTTTTTATACACATAACTACAGGCTCACAGATCAATTTGTATGACTCCTCGATGTCGCCAGGAAAAATTTTTGTGATAAAAGAGTAAGTCAGTTCTTGTTCATGCAGTACGGCTCCACCTCCTGTTATTCTTCGCACAACATCAATTCCAAGGTCTTCACACTTTTTGACATCTACTTCCTGTTCTAAGCTCTGAAAATATCCTATAGAAACGGCGGATGGCTTCCAGCCATAGAGTCTCAAGACAGGTATGAATTCATCCACTGTAGACATCAGTGCCTGGTCAAGGCCCATGTTCCAGGATCCGGAGCCCTCTCCTGTCTCCAAGAGCCGGATTTTGCCAAACCTGAAGGTCAATTTTACAGTCTTTTAGTATGTTTACGTGTGTGATGTTTATTTCTTATTTTTTCCCTTCTTTGCGTTCCTGATTCTTTGTGTTGTGGAAGAACCCAAATATTTTTACTCGATGGATAGTGCTATTCTTCCTTATTTGACCTAGTATGTTTGTCGTAGGTCAACGGATTAGTTTTTTAGATGGGAGGAGATCACTTTGTAGGCTATCTGGCTGGTGTGCCGATCACCTAGATCAATGTTGATTTCTTATACAACCCAATATTGCTTCTGACATTGAATCTGGATTAAATCCAAAAGCTTCAGATTTATTAAGGCAATCTTTTATTTTTTCCTTGAGCTTGACCTTTTCTAATTTTGTCCCTTTGAGATGCTCCTCGAGTTTTTCTAAACTGTCCTCAGGATAAAGAAAAAAATCTCCCGTTATTCTTATAGAACTAATAGTTCTAATATTTTCTTGATTAGAGTCCTCTTCATATTCTAATGATATCTTGATTAATTTTTCTGCCTTGAAAATATTTTGGGCCTTCCGTAACAATTAATCTCTCTCCTGATGACATGGTAGCACATATTTTACGGGTTACTCCCTGTGGCAGTCTTCACTTTTGGTGTCCACCTTAAATTGGGTTTTCTTGCAGCAGAGACTTCGTCTAATCTACCTATGGATTTCGTATGAGGAGATGCCCTAACAAAATCAGGTTTCTCTCTTAATTCATAAGCTATTTTTTTCAAAGACCAAGCAAACTTGTCGAGAGTTTCTTTACTCTCCGTTTCTGTAGGTTCTATCATTAATGCCTCTTTAACAGTTAGAGGGAAGTAAATGGTAGGCGGATGAAATCCGTAATCCAATAGTCTTTTTGCTATATCAAGCGCGCTCCTTTCCCCGAGGCCTTTGGACGAGATAACAAATTCATGTGCACAAGTGCGGTCAAATGGCACAAGAAATTCGTCCTTCAACAACCGGAGGAGGTAATTGGCATTGAGAATTGCGTTATCAGATACGGTTTTCAAGGAGCTGCCCCATGATTTAATATAAGAATACGCTCTTACAAGCATGCCGAAGTTTCCATAACAATATCTTATTGATCCTACAGATTTTCCTTGGGAATAGTCAAGGGCATACTTGTACCCCCTTTTTACCACCCGCGGGACGGGTAAATAGTCCTCTAAGAATGCCCTTACTCCTAATACTCCGGCACCAGGCCCGCCGCCTCCATGAGGGGTTGAGAATGTCTTGTGCAAATTTAAATGAATGAAATCAAAACCCTGATCTGAAGGTCTGGTTATTCCCATCATTGCATTCATGTTGGCTCCATCGCAATACATCAGCGTCCCATTCTTATGGGCAAGGTCACTTATATCTAAAATCTTTTCTTCAAAAAGTCCAAGCGTGTTTGGGTTAGTTAGCATCACAAGTGCGACATCCTGCGTCAGGGATTCTTGGAAACTGTTTATGTCCATATTACCCCTTGAGTCAGATGGGATAGTAATGGTCTCAAACTTACACATACTTGCTGTTGCAGGATTGGTTCCATGAGCAGAGTCAGGTATGATCACTTTTGTTCTTTGTTTCTGGTTTCTTTGATTGAAGTACGCCTTGGTTATCATTGTGCCCAATAGCTCGGCTTGAGCGCCAGCAGCTGGTTGAAAAGAAAAAGCATCCATTCCGGTTAATTCCTTTAGATCCTGTTCTAATTCCCACATCAGCTGCAAAGAGCCCTGAATGTAGTCTTCGTGTGAAAATGGATGTAAATTTTCAAAACCATTCAGTGAAGCAATATCTTCGTTTACTTTGGGATTATATTTCATTGTGCAAGAGCCCAGAGGATAGAAGCCCAAGTCTACACCAAAGTTCAACTGAGACATGTTTGTGTAATGTCTGACTACGGTTAGCTCACTAACATTTGGAAGAGGTAACTCCTTTCTGAGAAGGTCTACCGGAATTTCATAACCATCCCTGGCCTCTTCACTACCGGAATCAATGCTGTTATGACTTTTACTATTATCATTCTTGCTTTGGTTATTATTGCAGCAGATAGCGTTGTTAACTCTGTTCTCTGTATCACAAGAAATGTGTTTTGAATTATTTTCTTCGTATTCAAATATCAATTTCATTTCCGAGATATGGTCTCCTTGACGATGGATGCGTATGATACGATGTCTTCAACTTGGTTTGTTTCGGTACAACAAATCAGCATTTTGTCTTCGCCTATATCAAGGCCACCTAGAATACCATTCTGTAGAAGGTTTGAAAGGATTCTTGTACCCACGCCAGGAGGGGCTTGTAGAACGAATTCATTATAGAATGGTTTTGAATTCAAAGGCTTGAGACCAGTAACTTTTAATCTGTCGTAAAGCAAGTGTGCTCTCTTATATGATAGTGTGGCGACAGCTCTAAGCCCGTCTCTGCCCATAAGAGACAGATAAATAGTCGCAGCAATGGCCATCAATGCGACATTTGTAGTAATGTTGCTCGTTGCCCTTTCTCTTCGAATGTGTTGTTCACGAGCTTGATATGTAAGTACAAAGCCCTGGTTACCTTTTGAATCAGTAGTCATGCCGCAAATTCTGCCTGGTATCTTCTTTAATAAAAGGCTCTTGACTGCAATAAAACCCAAGTAAGGTCCTCCAAAATTCAGTGGAATACCAAATGACTGGCCTTCACCAACCACTACGTCTGCGCCATAGTCTCGTGGTGCTTTCAAAACCGCTAATGATGTGGGCTCAACGACACAAACGATAAACAAAGCTCCAGCATTGTGTGCCTTTTCAGCTAAGAATTCTAGATTCTCAATATTTCCGTAGAAATCTGGATTTTGGGCAATGACGCAAGCAGTATCCTCAGTTATTTCGTTTGCTATTGTGAGATCAGCCCCATCACAATAAGTTTTCAAGACCCTTAAATATTCTGGATTAAGTCCGCTCTTTATAAAAATAGAATTCTTTCCGTTATATGAGCATGAAAGCAACACTGCCTCTGCCAGTGCAGAAGAGCCATCGTAGAGGGAACCATTTGCAATATCCATCCCCGTTAAAAGACAAATATATGACTGAAACTCATACATTGCCTGAAGAGTTCCCTGGTTCATTTCTGGCTGGTACGGAGTATATCCTGTTAAAAATTCCCCACGCTGTATCAAATGACTCACGGCAGCTGGAATATAATGATTGTATGACCCGGCACCGACGAAGTATTTGGTAGGTTTGTTTCTCAGAGACAACCTTTTCATATGGTTGACCAATTCAAGTTCGCTCATAGGACTTGATAGGTGGATTTTATCCTGAAATGCAGGCCTTAAACCGCTCGTCAGATCTTTTATTGATTTAACACCTATTTGCTTGAGCATTTCCTCTTTATCTTTATCTGTTGTCGGAATATAGTCCATTGTGATCAGCGTTTTTCTATCTGTATATGCATATTCTGTCTTGTCCTATCTATCAATTTACCCCGATTCATGTTCTTTATATCTATATAACTGTGTGCTATCTGTATAATCCAAGCTTACTATTTATGACAATTTTTAGGCGGGGCCCTTTTCGAGTTCATTTTCTGCTTCACCGATAAACGAGTCATATTCGTCCTTTGACATAAGTACCTTGAGTTCCTCCAAATTAGATGGCTTTATCTTAACGATCCATCCCTGATCCTGGGGAGAATGATTAATCAATTCAGGACGCTCTACTAGCTGCTCATTAACTTCTATCACTTCCCCAGTTATGGCTGAATAAATGTCAGAAGAAGCCTTTACTGAATCAACAATAGCCATAGGTTGTTTTTGTTTAAACGCCGAGCCTACTTTGGGCAGTTCTACTGAAACTATGTCCCCTAATTGCTTTTGAGCAAAATCCGAAATTCCCATTACAGCTACTCCTTCCTTTATTACAAGCCATTCGTGCTCCTTTGAAAATCGAATTTCATTCTCTTCGCTCATTAACGTTCAGATTAAGTAATAATGCTAAGGATATGTTATTTTCGCTTGTAGAACCGTGTAGAGGAGGTTAACTTCGACTTGTACTTCTTTCCGCTGATTTCTATTTCGATTCCTTGAGCCGAGGGCGTGTCAGGAGGAACAAAGCAAAGTCCAATTGATTTTCTTAAAGTTGGAGAATAGCCCCCGCTTGTTACATAACCAGCTGTCTTTCCGTCTATTAGTACTCTGTTCCCGTGTCTTGATATTCGTTTTTCTAAAACTTCGAATCCTACGAGTTTTTTTGATATGGGCTTCGTTATGAGAGATTGTTTTCCTACAAAGTCAGTCTTTTTGAGTTTTACCGTCCACTTAAGAGGAACTTCAAATGGGGTGGTTGTCTCATCCATGTCGCTTCCATAAAGTAGAAGCCCTGCTTCTAGTCTCAATGTGTCTCTCGCCCCTAACCCGGCCGGCCTAATATTATATGGCAAGCCAATCTGCAAGAGTTTATCCCATACATCGATTCTTGATGAATCAAATAAAAGCTCAAACCCGTCTTCACCAGTATATCCGGTGCGAGAGAGCAGTAGTTCATTCTTCACATTTTGAGGTAAGTTTTTTTCTTTATTTTCTTTATCTTCTTCTATTGCAGAGAATTGATCGGTAACAGCTGTCAAATCTCTCTTTCTTATATTCTTGTCAACTTCTTCATTTTGTAGGGAAAGCATGTTCGTGTGAACAAAATCAAATGGTTTTAGGCTCTCCAAATTCAGCGAGGGAAATGCAAGCTTGAGCACCTCAGCTGAAAGAGGTCCTTGGACTGCCAGCAGTGCTGTGGAGTTGCTTATGTCTTTGACAACCCCCGGGTTTTCGGAGTGTGAGGTTATCCATTCAAAATCCTTTACTCGATTAGAGGCATTCACAACTACAAGAAATCTAGTGCTGTTAATTCTGTAAATAATTAGATCGTCTACTATGCCTCCATTTTCGCAACAGATAGGAGTATATAATGCCTGACCGTCGTGTAGTTTTGAGAGGTCATTTGTTGCTAATATCTGCAGAACTTCGAAAGCCTCTATGCCATTGGCTTCAAAGCGGCCCATATGTGAGACGTCAAATAAGCTAACGTTATTTCTTGTGTTGACGTGTTCTTCAATAATCCCAGAATATTGCAAAGGCATCTCCCATCCATGGAAGTCAACAATCCTTGCGCCATATTTGACATGTAAATCATAGAATGGTGTTCTCACAATGTTTATGCAATACCAAGTAACTACATATTGTTTTTTAAGAACGCAAATCAGCGAAAGGAATGAGACTTCCAGCATCTTTGAATACTCAGCTAGCAATCAAGGTGTCATAGTAATACTTGACTCCTGGTAATATTTCTCATTATTGAGGATTAAAGATCAAAGTTGTGAAAGATTACAACAATAATATAGAGATAAAAAAGTTCCGATAGTAAATTTCTCAATGTATTTAATTTAGACTTTGGCATAAACTCTTAAGGTGTAGGGTTTAACTTTACCATTCCAGGATGGCTAATGTTTTATTCATTACCCTACACCTGTTCTGACAATGATATTTGGGTATGTCTGTACCACCTAAAAAGTCTTCAAATAACTACTGCCCTACCACCAATACCATTGATACTTGTTTTCTAGTTTGATCCATTTTCTTCACTCATCGCTTATTGACTATTTTGAAGAGTGAGAAAATTTCGGCTATAATAATGAAGATATAGATTGTATTAAACTGATGTGACTATTGTAAATTCGAGTTCCAATCAATTTAAACTCTCTAGACTCATAAATATCAAAGCAACAAAGTTTTTGTGATATCGGTATTAGCATCCTACATATATAGTCGTGTTCATGATGGAATGCTGAATAATAGGAGTTTAAGGTTACGGAGATATCTAGAAAACCACAATGGATTAGGCTTAGGACGCCTTCAGGCACGAATTACACAAAGGTAAAACAGACTATCAGCTCACTGGAGCTCCACACGGTTTGCGAAGAAGCAAGGTGTCCTAACATCTCCGAGTGCTGGGGTATCGGTACAGCTACAATAATGATAATGGGGAGCATCTGCAGTAGGGGTTGCAGATTTTGTTCTGTTTTTAGTGGAAGCCCCCGAATTCTCGATCCAAAAGAGCCGGAAAGAGTTGCAATTGCTATAAAGAAATGGAGATTAAACTATGTCGTAATTACATCTGTCTGCAGGGATGATTTAGAAGACGGAGGAGCCGATCATATGGCCAAGACGATTAGAGCTATTCATGCAAGTTGTCCTCAAACTACTGTAGAGGCTCTTATTCCGGACTTTAAAGGAGATTGGACGGCAATTTCCAAGATAGTACGGGCCGGTCCAAAGGTCATAAGCCACAATATTGAAACGGTTCCTAGGCTTTCTCCGAAAGTCCGAGATTCTAGGGCCACCTACAGTCAATCCCTAGTGGTTCTACAAAAAATAAAGGATTTTGACTCAAAGGTGTACACAAAGTCATCCTTAATGTTAGGTCTAGGAGAAAATGAGTCCGAGGTTATTGAGACTATGAAAGACTTGAGATCGATTAATGTCAATTTCCTAACGATGGGCCAATACTTGCAACCCAGCTCGCGTCACTTGCCTGTTATTCAATACGTAACACCGGACAAATTTGACTGGTTCGCACGCGTGGCAAAGCAAATGGGATTTTCATATGTAGCTTCTGGCCCGCTGGTAAGAAGCTCGTATAAGGCCGGAGAATATTTTCTTCAAAAAGCAGTATCTTAGGATTCTCTGCCAGGAGTGTAGCATAAGGATATTCCCATGCCACCCCACACATACCACACGACCCCACACCGCACCAACATACCACCATACCACCCATACGTGCCTGATTATGATATAACCGAGAAGTGATAAATTTCATACCTGAATAGCTAACTAACGTTTTCTGGCTCCGCCGCTTTTGATATACTCCTTACAAGTTCGCAGCACCGCATCCCTGCTGCTGTATTTTGGTTTCCAGCCAATACCCTTTAACTTTGAACAATCTAGCCAAAAGTCAGGTATGTCGCCCTTCCAGCCCCTCCCATCTTTAAGGCTGTTCTTAAATTCAGTTTTTACATTTTCATTTTTAAGGGAGAGTTGATCAATTACTATTCTGGCAATTTGCATAACCGTGATTGTATCGTCGGATCCTATATTGAATACATCATACTGATTAAGATCGCTATTTTTATCATTTAGGTTGCCAATTTCACCGGCTGAACTTTTGACCGTGGGTATCCTTTGTTGCTTTTTAACATCACGTTGGGCTTCAATTATACTTTCAGAATTTCTTTGCATCAATTCAGATAGCAGGATAAGTGCGTTTACACAATCATCAATGTAAAGATACGATTTATTCTGCTGGCCATTTCCTAAGATATCTAGAAAATCTGGGTGGACAGATAACTTTGTGATAAAATCATAGATAACTCCGTGGATATTTCTAGGTCCTATGATATTGGCTAGCCGAGCAACTATGCCATAGATATCAAACATATGGCAATAACCCGAAATAATAGCCTCACATGCGAGCTTAGTTGAACCGTACAAAGAAATCGGATACAAAGGTGAGTAGCTCTCAGGAGTAGGCCTTTTGTTTGCCTTTCCATATACAGTGGAAGAAGATGCAAAGATGACCCTTTTTTTCTTTAGTGAATGCTCTCCGATTACATTTTCGGAGTCAGGAAAACGTTGGCTCTTCCTAATGGCTTCCAACAAGTCATATGTCGCCTGTACATTTTGTTGAAAGTCAATATGGGTGTCAACTGTTCCTATTGCAACATCTGGATTTGCAGCCAAATGAAAAATAATATCAGAGTTATTGACGATTTTTTGAAGAGGAGAGGCTTTTTGGTCACTAGGATCCGAAGTCGAGTAATCCAATAAATCTGCCTGCACAAATTCAAACCTCGGCGATCCAAGCCACTTAGATATATTATTCAGGTGTCCCCGCGATAGATTATCTAAGACAGTTACATGATAATTTTTTTTTGAAAGCAAAAGGGCACCGGCTAAAGAACTTCCGATAAAACCTGCTCCCCCTGTGATAAGCGCCCTCAGCATTACTGAACTTAAGAGTGCCTACTAAATATCCTGATCGTAATGTTTGAAAAAATTTAGTTTGTGTTAGTGCGCGTGAAAAATGCTGGTACTTGAATATCGATAAAGATAACATGTATTGGATTGTTAACATTCCTAGCCAATGGGCTCTACCCTACTTTGAATGATGCTCTAAATTAAAGAACACTCTATCAAAAGCTTCTTTGAGCCGTGGAACAGTGTCGAACTTTTCGAGTTCAGAAGGATGGATCCACTTATAGGCGTCATGTTCCCAGTCCAACTGGACGTCGTCGGTGTTTGAACGAAAGTAAAATGGATGAACAACCCAAGTAATATTATTTGGCCTCATATTATCCGCCGCTTCCAAAGGTTTGCCCTCCTCTAAAAACTTGATGTTTTCGTCTGTAAACCCAGTTTCTTCTTTAATTTCCGTAATAGCTCGCCTGACAGGTTCTTCTGATTTTTCAATATAGCCGCTTACACCGGCCCATTTTCCCTTCATTGTCTTTACCTTTTGACTGCGCCTTAGGAGTAATATCTTGCCTCGATATTCTATGAATGCAGTAACTATATCATTTCTAACCTTCGCTTCTCTCTTATTGGTTTTACGAGACAGCATGTATTACTTAATTATCTTTGGTGAAATAAACTAGATAAAACTCTACTTCACTTCGTGATAAAAACAGCCATCATGCGGATAGCTGTGTAGCAATCCCAACAAATAGGGCTTCTATCCTATTGGATGGTCATTAAACAAATCCTATCAGCTTTCTCAAGGAGCTGCGCAAAGCCAAACCCGTGAAATTTCTGGTAATCATAGTATAGGAACTGAGATCAATCTTATACTTCCAAGAGTTCCAAGTTTTCTATGTTTATTAATTCCAAGATCCTGTTCTTTTCTTTTCCTAGTCCTTTCTTGTCTACTATTGCATGTGTTACTTTTTCAGCACTCCTTGATATCATCTGCCCTATCATGAATTCATCGATTGCAGTCAAATTGTGTTTAGACGCTATCGAAGCCAGACCAAATTCGGACTCTATCAGTAGCTTATTAAGCTTCGTAGGATAATGCGTTCCTCCAAACGCTATTCCTACACTTTTGCAATGTGGATTTGCTTTTTCTCTGGTCAAAATATTTACTACGCTTTGACAGACAATTGAAGCGGCCTTTTTGTCAGTCCATTGTTTTTGTGTTGAGCCAATTTCAATAAAAACCGACGGCTTTTTAAGTGAAGTGGGACCATGGTGGGTAGCTTCAATTATAATATCATATTTGGAGACAGAAGATTGCTTGGAAGTAACGTCAAGGATGTAGCTTTTTTGAATATAAGGATACGCAATACCAAGCTCTCTTTTAATTCCGCCGTACGGATTGGTATCAGAGAAGTTACCCGTGAAATGGCAGGTTAGAGTAGGTTTTCCACTTTCAGAGCTATGTTTTGATAAGAATACAAATGCCGCTGAGCCAGGATAAATCTCATCTAGGTTGTCCAAATGAAGAAGCGAACTATTGTGCGATAGATGGAGCTTTATATTTTTGAAGGAGTAGGAATCAAAACTTTTGTCGTTATTCTTTCCGTCCTTTTCACCGGATCTGTGTAAACTAGGTGAGCCAACAATATTTTGGTTTTCTCTATTCTCAAATTTTGAAAAACCTATTTCATCGATCAGGCATTTGGCCATAGTAATACTCGCTGGATCCTTTTTCGATGCGACAAGTATATACTGCGGCTGGCTTGCTACATACACAAGTCTGCCGGTATTCTAAGTAAATTTATAAATTGCGCCATGCTAATGCCTACTGAATCGAAATAATGAGCCATAACCTTAAAGAAAATGATGAGGATGTTAGCAATCTTGATGAGGTTTTGGATGATAACAAGGATAATGATGATAAAATTTCAAAGGAGGACGGATCCGCTGCAACTGACTTAGAACCGCCAGAAGACAACGAAAAAAATGGCTCTGGGCAGGAATTAGTTCAGGAGGAAAGCGAGCCTGAACACAAGGATGTCGGTGGTGTAGATGTACAAGGTGATGAAGAAAAAGGGCGAGAAAAAGGAAAGGAAGAAGGATCCGCTACAGATTCTTCTTCCACCTCTACCACTACCACTAACAATACCAGTACTACGACTGTTGCCACCACCGCTGCTACAACCGACGATACTACCAAGACGTCTGATGATTCCTCCACGCCTTCTCTGGTTCCTCCTTCGCCTGTCTCTGACTCGAAATTCTATGCAATAAGGACAACAGGCGGTCAGGAGCGCGTAGTAGCCAATGTCTTGCAAAATAAGATCAAGTCAAAAAATATAGGGATTTACTCCATTCTCTTGCTCGAGAATTTTAAAGGATATATTATTGTTGAAGCACCTGATGCTAACGTGGCATTTCAGGCTTTGGCAGGCGTCCGCCATATCAGAGGACAAATACGAGGGGAGCTTCCGTTCAAAGACATCGAAGGGTATCTAATCAAAAAGCCGGTTGTCACAGAACTTGCTATTGATGACACGGTTGAAGTTATAGGTGGTCCGTTTAAAGCCATGAAAGCAAAGATTACCAGAGTGGATTATGATAAGCAGGAAGCCACGGTGGTTCTTCTTGATTCTCCATACCAAATTCCCGTGACAGTCGATGCAAACTACCTCAAAAAAGCTTCTCATTAAAAAAACTCTATAGCTTTCTTTTCCATCTTTGTTTTCTGTCCTATTCTCAGAGCTCTACTGTCTGGCTGATTATGCCCTTCCTTGCATTTGGTTCGTCTGATTCAGGTCTGAGCTATCCTTAAGACCTCGTGATGTAAAGGCGACCACATTTATATTTGGATCACACTTTGCGTTTTTTCGTCATATGACAGAAAATAAGTCCATTTCTGCTTTGGTTACTGGCGGTGAGGCCAGTGCAGGGCCTCCTTTAGGACCAGCATTGGGCCCTATGGGAATAAACGTACTGCAAGTTGTCAACACTATTAATGATAAGACTAAGGATTTCCCGGGAATGAAAGTGCCAGTGAAAGTGGAAGTGGATCCCGATACCAAAAAGTTTACAGTTGAAGTAGGAGTTCCTACAACCGCTGCCCTGATAAGTAAGGAAGCAGGAGTAGCGAAGGGCTCTGGAGCAGCGGGAACCGCGGTTGCTGGCAACATAGGCATTGAAAGTGCCATTAAAATAGCCAAAATGAAAATCGATAGCTCTTATGCCAGGGATATAAAGGGCGCTTTAAAGGAGGTAATCGGAACTTGCCTCAGTTTAGGAATGCAAGTGGAAAATAAGCCCCCTAAGGATGTTTATAACGATATCAAGGCTGGAAAATATGACGAAGCCTTGCAGAAAGTTTAAAATATCCCAAACTATTTAATTTATTTTATAAATTTTAAAGGTGATATGAAAAAGAATGTCTCTTCAAGCACAACAAGGTAGTGCTGGCGGAATGCCAGTGCTGATTCTAAAGGAAGGCGCAAGTCAAACCAAAGGCAGAGATGCACAGAAAAATAACATTACAGCGGCAAAGCTGATCTCGGAAATTGTTCGATCTAGTCTTGGACCAAGAGGTATGGACAAGATGCTAGTGGACAGTCTGGGCGATGTAACAATTACAAATGATGGTGCAACTATTCTCAAAGAAATCGATGTCCAACATCCAGCGGCCAAAATGATGGTAGAAATAAGCAAAGCAACAGACAATGAGGTGGGTGATGGAACCACTTCAGTAGTCATTTTGGCAGGGGCTTTGATAGAAAAAGCAGAAGACTTGATAACAAAAGATGTTCATCCTACAATAATTGTAGATGGGTACAGAAAAAGTGCAACAAAAGCAATAGAAGTTCTTAATAGCATTTCTCAAAAGATCGATCCAAACGACAAGGATCAGCTAATAAGAATTGCCAGAACATCAATGCAAACAAAACTCATTTCAAGAGAAGCCGACGCAGTTGCACAAATAGTGGTCAACTCTGTGCTTCAGGTATCAGAGCAAAATCCCGATGGGAAGGGATACAGAGTGGATCTTGACGATATCAAAGTAGAGAAGAAAGCGGGAGGATCTCTTGCTGACACAAAAATGATCAAGGGTATTGTACTTGACAAGGAAGTAGTCCACGGCGGAATGCCCAAGCGGGTAGAGAAGGCAAAAATAGCACTCGTAAATTCGGCTCTTGAGATCGAAAAGACTGAGTTTGACGCCAAGATCAACATAAATTCTCCTGACCAGATGAACATGTTCTTAGAGGAAGAAAATAGAATGCTCAAGGGCATGGTCGACAAAATTGTAGCAACTGGTGCCAACGTGGTTATTTGTCAAAAGGGAATTGACGACATTGCACAACACTATCTTGCAAAAGAAGGCATCCTAACTGTTCGCAGAGTTAAGGAAAGTGACATGACCAAGCTTGCACGCGCAACAACTGCAAGGATCGTAAATAACCTAGAAGACTTATCAGCAAAAGATTTGGGCGGAGCTGAACTGGTTGAAGAGCGCAAAGTAGAGACTGACAAATGGGTATTTATCGAAGGAGCCAAACATCCAAAATCGGTGACCATACTCATAAGAGGAGGATCTCAAAGAGTTGTCGACGAGGCCGATCGTTCTGTTCATGATGCATTGATGGTTACAAAAGATGTCCTTGAAAAGCCAGCAATTGTAGCAGGCGGTGGAGCTCCCGAATCTTTCGTGGCAGGAAAAATAAGAGAATGGGCAAACACGCTCTCAGGTCGTGAGCAATTAGCAGCAGAAAAGTTTGCCGAAGCAATGGAAGCAATACCACTAACACTTGCAGAAAATGCAGGCATGGATCCGATTGACACAATAACAGAACTTAGAGCAAGGCAAGGCAAGGGCTCCAAGTGGACAGGAGTGGACGTCAAAAACGCCAAGATCACGGACATGTCCAAGCTAGATATAGTAGAGCCAGTCAGCGTCAAAGAACATATAGTTAAATCAGCAACAGAGGCAGCGTCTATGATATTGAGGATAGACGATGTGATAGCCTCAAGTAAATCTGCAGGTGGTCCACCAGGCGGCGGAATGCCTCCAGGAGCTGGCGGCATGGGCGGCATGGGCGGAGGAATGGATTACTAAATAAAGAAGCAGTAAAGCCCTAAAAGCTCGTAGACTAGCTTTATGCCGAAAAGCTAAAGAAAACTTCTTTTTTTAAATTTTAGTATTTTCGTT
>OCZV010000094.1_pt1 | contig 32536 bp, 37 predicted proteins | sample 1539051 | NCBI WGS metagenome assembly OCZV01 (sample SAMEA3113581, study PRJEB22503) | soil metagenome
GACTCGGCGGGTCGGATGAGGACCGCAGGGGCGGATTCGAGCGCGGCGGATGGGCCCTGCCACTGTTCAACAACGACGACGAGGCCACGGCGTTTCTCAACCAGGTCTTCCAGCGCGCCGACGCGTTCCTGTTCGGCCGGCGGACCTACGAGATCTTCGCCGCCTCCTGGGGATCATGGGCAGATCCGGGCGACAGCCCCATCTGGACGGCGTTGAACACGCAACCCAAGTACGTCGCATCGACGACGCTCACCGAACCGCGCTGGGCGAACACGACCGTCCTCTCCGGTGACGCCGCGGCGGCCATCGGCGAGCTGAAATCCAAGCCGGGAGGCGAGCTGCAGGTGCACGGCAGCGGCAACCTGGTCCGATGGCTCCTCGACAACCACTTGGTCGACGAGGTCACGCTCCTCACCTATCCCGTGGTCGTCGGCCAGGGTACGCGGCTATTCCCCGACACCGGCCCGGACATTGCGCTTGAACTGGTCGACTCGCAAGCCACGCCGAAGGGGGTAACGACCCAGATCTACCGGCCCACCGGGCGCCCGCAGTATGCGACCTGAAGCACGTGACATAGGACGGTTCGAAAGATCCGGGCCGACGGCCCACACGTCAAACATCAGGCGGACCTTGATAGGCCCCGCTTGAAAGGGTCCAGTCCGCCGATCGCGCGATGTCTAGGACGCGCCGGGTGGCCGGGGCATCCGGCGACGAGAACCCGCTGGGGACCGTTGTTGCCTTGGCTCTAACTCATCCCCGGCAAAGCCAGGAATTCGAGTACCTCGATCGAGGGATCTCCGGGGCCCACCAGATGCGGGTGGTCATCGACGAGTGCCTTTGCGGCGTCGGCCGAGTCGGCCTCGAGGACCGAGAACCCCCCGATGTAGCCGCCGTCGGTCGACCCTCCAACCGTCGCAACCGTCTGCAACGGGGACCCCATGTCGACCATGCTGTTCCCGACTTTTTCCGCCCACTTCATCCAGGCATCCATGCCGGCTTGGGCTTGGTCGGGGGAGGCACCCTCCATTTGCTCGGCTGCCGACACCTTCGAGCGGTACAGCACTAGATACTTAGCCATGCCACCTCCCAGTGGACCCGGTGTTATTAGGTAGGCGCTAAATTAGATGACTGCCGAATAATTGTAAAGGGGATCGCTTGCGGGACATCGACAAGGTGATCGGCGCCCTTAGCTCGTCAATACGGCGCGAGATCTTGGGTCTGATTTGGGATCGAGAATTGCCGGCAGGCGCCATCGCCGAGGCGTTTGAGGTCACGGCGCCGACGATCTCTCAACATCTCGCGGTCCTCCGTGAATCTGGATTGGTGACGATGACGGCCTCAGGGACGTCGCGGCTCTACCGCGCCCGCAAGGAGGCGGTTTCTGGGCTTCACGGAGCTCTCGAAGGTTCGCTCAAGTGGACGCCTGCCGACAAGATCCCAGAGCGAACGCTTGCGGATGCTCGTACCAAGTATGTCGTGGTGGCCCGCGTCGATGTCGAGACGGACCAGGCAACCACCTTTGCTGCTTTCACCGACCCCGGGGTCTACAGCCGATGGCTAGGTGTACCCGTGCACCTGCAGGACGGCAGGTTCGCCGCGTCCATGGAATGGGGTACCGAGGTACGGGGCCGGTACACCCTAGTCGTCCCTCCTTCGTTGATCGTGATGTCTTGGGATTTCGATGACGACAACGTCCCGGTGCCCGGCCGGGAGATGACCGGCTATCTGTGGGTGCAGGCCCTCGATGGTGGTGGTTCGCGGGTTGAGGTCCACCAACTGGTGGATAGTAGCGACCAGGCGCGTTTCATGGAGAGCGCGTGGGCGACCGTGCTGGGCCGACTTCGTGCAGGAGTGGTCGCAGCATCGGATCCGCAAAGCGAGGTAGATCCTCGGTCCCGGAGGCGGAAAAAAACGAAACCCAACTGAGGACTGCTATATAGGGCGCGCTGCTCCAACGGAAGTCACCCCTACGGCTCCCGGCTCGCCGGCTACGGGGCCGGAGGTCCAATGAAGCCCTTAGGCGCAGTACTCGTCCCGACGCGGCCGATCGCGAGCAACCCTGCCAACGCGAAGATGGCTGCGAACGCGGCCAGGACGACCGTGTTTCGAGGACGTCCTGCAGGCCCACGGCGCCGAACTCGTTGGCAAGCTGGAGCAGTACGAGGAAGCTGTCTGCTCTGCTACGTCCGCGGCCCCGAGAACATCATCGTTGCGCTGGCCGAGCAGATCGGCTGAAGCGTTCGAGGCAGGTCACGACGCGCCGACGACAACGCGACCCGACGCAGTGCAACTAGCCGGTGCATGGCGGAGAGCTACTCGCATACGGCCCTGTCGGAAGTCCTTCGTCGAGGAGGGTGGGGCGGTCCGACATTGTTAGGTGGATGACATTGTTGTTCGCTCGGAGCGCCCTCCGCGGCGCATCATCAACGCGCTCCTCGGGAAACCCAATTAGTCGGGACCGAACAATCGAGGAGGCACGAGATGTCACAGGCCGTGACAGGCATCCGGCACAAGGAGGCGGAGCACTCACCGACGTGGGGTCGATTCGGCTTCGCGCTCAGCATGCTGCTCCCGGCGGCTGTGATACCGATCGGGATCGCCGTGGAAGGAATCGACGCCATCAGCTGGGCGGGCGCAATCGTCTGGGGGATTGTTGCCACCATCGTGTTCACCATGGTCAGCCTCATGGGTAAGGCAATGGGGATGACATCGATGGATCTTCTTGACCTGCTCGGCAGTTCCGTCGCCCGACCTCACACCAGAGCTGCCAAGGCTCTCGGCGGCCTCATCCACCACATGAATGGCGCCGTACTCGCTGTCGCCTGGGCGTACGGAGCTGTGCTCATTGGGACTTCGGCGAATTGGGTCAGCGGTGCGGCGTGGGGAGCGATCCTGTGGGTTCTTGCACTGCTCATGATGTCGACGATGGGATCGGTGCATCCCGCAATCCGCCGAGGTGAGCAAGACGATCCTGGTCCCGCAGCGACCAACTTCGGCACGATGACGCCGGTGGGCAGCCTAATGGGCCACCTCGTCTACGGAATAGTCCTGGGGCTGACCTACAACGCGTGGCCCCTCGCTTAGATGTCGTTAGTAATGGCGCAGTCGCAATGAAACGCTGAGAGAAGGAGGTAGTTATGTCGCAAGCAGCAGTGCTCGTCTTTGCAGGGACCGAGACCAGGGCGGATCTGGGGCGCGTCGTAAACGCACTTCAGATCGCTCGAGAGTTCGATGAATCGGGCGACGAAGTGACGGTCATATTCGACGGTGCCGGAACCCAGTGGGTACCAGCACTGGCCGACGAGAACCACAAGTACCACTCGCTGTACGAGAAGACCAAGAGCAAGATTGGCGGGGCCTGTGCCTACTGCGCAGGGGCGTACAAAGTCAAAGAGGAGATCGAGCGTACGGAGGTCGACCTTCTCGACGAGTTCGACGGACACCCGAGTGTCCGAAAGCTGGTTTCCAACGGCTACCAGATACTCACCTTCTAGGAGATCGGCCCATGCAAGAGCACCACGCAACGGTCTCCGACATACCCGTTCGCTGGCTGGAATGGGGTGGGGATGGGGCCCCGATCGTATTCATCCACGGGATTCCCACCTCGCCTCTGCTCTGGCGTTACGTCGTACGCCAGCTTGAAACAACTCAGTCGTTGGCCTGGGAGATGGTCGGCTATGGAGCTTCCTGGGATGCGGGCGGCGATCGTGAGATATCGGTGCGTGCCCAGGCGTCTTACCTACGAGCATGGCTCGATCACTTGGAGCTCGACAATGTCATCTTGGTCGGCCACGATCTTGGCGGGGGCGTCGCTCAGATTGCTGCGGTAGAAAACTCCCACCGGTTCGCCGGCATGGTGCTGATCAATTCGATCAGCTACAACTCGTGGCCGATCCAGAGCGTCAACGCTATGCGGAGAATCGGCGGTCTGTTGGAGCGGACGCCACCCAGTCTTTTCCGGGGGGTCTTCAGCTCGTTTCTGCGGCGCGGCCACGACGATCAACGGATTGCAGCCGACTCCATCAATACGCACTGGCGCCACTACGATCATCGCGAGGGCCCCAAAGCCTTTCGCCGGCAGATCGATTCCCTGAACACTCAAGACACCATGTCGGTGGCAGCGCGGCTCCGCGGTCTGGATCTTCCTGCCGAGATTGTGTGGGGCGAGGCGGATAGATTCCAGAAGGCGTCGTACGCCGAGCGGCTGGCGAATGATCTGCGCGGAGGACTGGACTTGATCAAAGGCGGCAAGCACTTCGTCCCGGAGGATCATCCCGACCGCGTTGCCGAGGCCATACGGAGACTGATGAAATCGGCGTGACCCTCGCACGTGTTGAAATCAAGCGGTGGGTGCAGAGGCCACGCGGATTCTGATCGAGGGCCGTCCCGGAAGCGGGAAGACCACCACCGTTCGCCGGTTGGTTGACCTGCTCGGCACTGCGGGCATGGTGGTCGGAGGTTTCACGACGGAGGAAATCCGCGAGCGGGGGCGGCGCGTCGGCTTCTCGGTTGAGGCTATCGGCGGTCTACGTGCGACGTTGGCGCACATCGAATACAAAGGACCGGCGCGTGTGGGCAAATACGGGGTCGACGTGGGAACGTTCGAAGCCACCGCGCTTCCCGCGCTCGATCGAACCGACGTGGACGCCGTGGTTATCGACGAGATTGGAAAGATGGAGCTTGCGTCGAGGAAGTTCCGGGAGGTCACACGGCGCTGCTTCGAATACGACGTTCCCGTCGTTGCCACCGTTCATGCCTTCAGGCACGAATTCACCGACGCCCTCAAACGCAGGAGCGATACCGAGCTGATTCGGCTAACGACCGACAATCGCGATCGTTTGCCGGACGAACTCGCCGCTCGATTGATCCCTCCGATCGATGGCTGACGAAGTGGGGGCGCGATCGGACCGCATTGCGGCAATCGGTGCGCCCGAGACCTAGTCTTCCGGGTTGAGCCGCCACAGTCCAAAGGTCCACACCGCGTCGTACACAACCCATAGTCCGTAGGCCGCGACCAGCTTCTGCGACAAATCATCATCGTCGACGGCCTGATAGAGAACCCCCAAAGGCACCAAGAATGCGGCTATGCCGATGAAGCCGTTTCGGGTGCTTCGCCGTCCGAAGAACAGCACATTCCACACCTCGTTTGCGACGAGGACGGTCAGGCTGGACGACACCGCCCGCCGGTTCCTGCGCACGATGGAGCGGTAGAGAACCGTCCCCATCAGCATGTAATAGACGGCTCCGACTGCATAGAAGACGGGCATCGTAACCATCGTCTTTGGCCGCCTAAGTTGTTTGAACCAGCGCATGGCGTCCTTGCCGATGAACGCGTTCCCTAGGATGGCTGCGGTGCCGGTTGATGCGACCGTGAACTTCAGTGCACGTTTATCCACCAAATTCAGACGTCTACCTTTCAGCCTCAGTCCGGCTCCTCCGCCGAACGATCCGGGACGGCGTGCTCGCGACGCTCGACACCTCTTCCGTAGTGAACGCCCCTCGCCGGCTTCGGATCCATGCACGGGCTTCCCTGTACCGAAGCGCCTCGTACGCGATCAGCATCGTGCACACAGTAGTCACCAGTGCAAGCGCGGTGAGTGCAGGAGCGTTCATCGCGACGGGAATGAGCCCGAGTAACAAGATCGTCGCAGCCGGCCGGCCGCGGCCAAACCCCCCACCGATCCGCAACCGCAATCCGATGTGTGCCATGAGGTAAAGGGCGACTCCGCCGCACAGGCCGATTGCCGGAATGGTGGGAAGGGGCTCTTCCGAATGGGCGAGCGCAACCTCGAGGCCGAGTGCAAACAGAACGATCCCTCCGACCATTGGCAGGTGCAGATACGAATACGCGTCGCGCGCAAGCGCCGCGCGCTCCGCTCCCGTTGCCTCGGCCAGCCTGCTCTGGACCACGAACGCCACCCAGTCGAAGTAAGACCACCACAGCGCGGCAATGACGGTGATCCCGAGGAGGACGGCGGTGATCGCTCCGGTTCCGAGGGGGAGGCCGGCGGCTCCGACACCGATTGCAACGATCGACTCTCCCAGGGCGATGATCATGACTAGCCCATGGCGCTCGACAAAGTGCTCGGGCGAGATTCGCCATCCACGCATGTGGCCGACCAGCACCCCGAGGAAGTCGACCGCCAGCGCCACCCCCCACAGCGCGAGCTGCGAGGCACCGTCGAGGAAACCGGCGACCACTAGGAGCGCCGGTCCCAGCGTAGCCGTGGGCACGATTCTGATCACCGCGCGCAATAGGTCCCGATCCCCACGGCCGGCGATGGAGTAGAGGACGAGATGGAGCGCACGCACGATGAAATACGCGACTCCGAAAACAACGCCGTCGTCACCAAAGGCGTCCGGGGTCGCCAAAGAAACAATGAGCATGGCTGCCATAGCCCCGAACATGGCGAGGCGGACGACGCCCTCCTCGGGATCAAGCGTATTCGTCAGCCACGCGTAGGAAGCCCACGCCCACCACAGAGCCCCGAGGAGCAGCATTCCTCGGAGAAGTCCATTCCATGTGGGGTCGTGCGAAATAAACGCCGTGACCTGAGTGACTGCGAAGACGACGACGAGATCGAAAAACAGCTCCAGCGGAGTAACCCGCTGCGTCGTTCTGTTTCGATCGGCCATTCCCGAGATACTGCCCTCCGTGGTCCTTGTGAGAGACGTCGGCAATAGGTCTTCGGCATAGAAGTAACGTGTGGCGCAACTCATATGCCAAAGACCGAGTCGGGCCGTGTCTAGAGGCTAGAGGCTACAGGCAATGCAACCGTTTTCACGCGTCCATCTGTGCTGGACTCGGCAGGCGGAAGATGTCGAAGAATCTCCTTGCCGTCCGGCGTGAACCGGTGACATGCAATCGCTCCAACGCAACCGCCTCGTCGATGGTCGTGGAGCCGGCCAGAAGTTCGGCCAAGACTTCCGGGGGGCATTCGATGATCGCATCCGGTTTCGAGTCGCTTTCGGTCGCAAAAGAGGCCGTGCCGTCTTCTACGGAAACATACAGACGTCGCCCGTTGAGGCGAAGCTCGAACAAGGCCTTGTCATCCCGAGCTTTCTCGGGATGAAAGCCTCCACGCAGCGCAATCGACAGCGCTGAAGTGTTGAAGAACTGGTCCGCGGTGGGGGGCCCCAGCGACTTCGCTCCCCACATCCCCAGCCGGATGAGTGGATCCTCGAGTTCATGTCCATAGGGAGTCAGCTCGTACGCAACTCCTCCCGCGGGTCGAGACAGGAGAGTGCGCCGAACGATCTCACCTTCCTCGAGCTCGCGCAGGCGCGCCGAGAGAATGTTCGAGGGGATGCCGGGCAGGCCCTCCTGTAGCTCGGAGAACCGCTTCGGTCCCACCATGAGGTCGCGAAGGATCAACAAAGTCCATCGCGCGCCCACGATCTCCAAGGCCCGGGCGAGCCCACAGTACTGGCCGTACTCCCTACTCATCGACGCCATTATCGCAGGCGCGCTTGACTCTCACAAGTTAGATTGCTATATACAACTTCACTTTAGAAAAACAAGCTCATGGAGGTGTGATGGCTTCCTCGGGACCGAAGAAGGGTGTCGTTCTGGCCCTTGCCAGCGCGGCTCAGTTCATGGTGATCCTCGACGTGGCGATCGTGAACGTGGCCCTGCCCTCGATCCAGGCGGATCTGGGCCTCAGCCAGAGCGCCCTTCAGTGGATAGTCGTCGCCTACGGATTACTTCTGGGCGGGTTCCTTCTGCTGGGAGGGAGGCTGGGCGATCTTCTCGGCCGGCGAAAGATCCTGATTGCGGGGATGACCTTGTTCACCGGTGCGTCCCTCGTGGCCGGGCTCGCCGAGTCCGGGGAACTGTTGATCGCGACTCGTGCGTTTCAGGGTTTCGGAGCGGCGCTAGTGGCTCCTACTGCGCTGTCGATCCTGGCGGTCACGTTCACCGAAGGCAAAGAGAGAAACGCTGCGCTCGGCATTTACGGCGCAGTAGGTGCGACGTCTGCGTCGATCGGCGTCATCGCAAGCGGGCTCCTGACGGACGGACCCGGGTGGCGATGGATCTTCTTCATCAACATCCCCGTGGGTCTCCTATTGATCTCATTGGCTGCGCGCTTTCTTCCCGCCGACAAGGCTCACACCGGATCGCGCAGATTCGACGCGCTTGGCGCGGGGACCGTGACGGCGGGCCTCCTTCTCTTTGTGTACGGGTTGAACAGGGGAGTTGATCACGGCTGGACGTCTGGATCGACGGTTGCGCTCCTCGCGGGGTCTCTATCCCTATTGGCGGTCTTTGCGGTCATCGAGTCCCGGTCACGATCTGCGTTGGTGCCCCCCGCAACTCTTAGGAATCGAGCGATGGTTGCCGCCGACATAGCGGCCTTCCTGGCCTTCGGTGCGTTTTTCTCATTTATCTTTCTCGGCTCGCTGATGATGCAGCAACTCTTGGCCTATTCGCCGACCCGCACCGGTGTTGCATGGTTGGCCACCTCACTCACTGGATTCATTGCGGCCGCGATCGCGGGGACCCGCCTGGTGACGCGTTTCGGCGTCAAGAAGCTTTTGGTTATTGGGATGTCGCTCCTTGCCCTCGGGGTGCTGTGGTTGACGCGAGTTCCGGTGGGAGCGAGCTATCCGACCGACATATTTCCCGCGTTCCTGCTGGCGGGAATCGCGATAGGACTTTCAGCTCCAACGGTGCAGATCGGGGCGCTGTCGGGCGTTGTCGGATCCGCTGCCGGACTGGCTTCGGGACTGGTGGAGACTATGCGAGAGATCGGAGGCGCGGTGGCCATCGCCGCAGTTTCCACTGTCCTGGTGTCCCGAACCAGAGACGCACTCGAGAGCGCTACTTCCAACGGTCAGCAGGCCGCCGCGTTCGAGGGCTTTCAGTCGGCGTTTGTCGTCATCGTCGCCCTGGCGATTGCGGGAGCCCTGATCGCTACCTTTGCGTTCCCTCGAGCTCACGGCCGAGTGCAATTGGCCGACGACGCGGCGGGGCCTGGGTCGGGTGTCGCTCCGGCCCCCGCATTGACGATGCGCAAGTAACCGGAGAGGAAACCAGTGAAGACGATCCAGCAGACCGTGGAGTTCATAGACAGTTCGCCGGCGGAGCTGGAACCCTGGCGCGCGCACCTTTCAGCGAGGCGGTCTCCCTCCGATGGAGCGGTTCCGTGATCGCGGACCTCTCCCACCAGGCGGCTACGCTCTGATCGGTCTCGGCGCACTTATCTTGTACCTGAGTGTCGATCTCGGGTCCTACCGTTCGTTGCTAGGGCGAACGGCGGGATCGACCCGCCCCAGCCACAGGAGGTCCACGTGCCGCAGTACCTGCTGTCATTACACGTCGTCGAGGGAGAGGCACCGTCGATGACTCAAGAAGAGATGGAGGAATCCGGGAGGCAGATCCACGCCCTGAACCAGGAGATCAGGGCGGCAGGTGCGTGGGTCTTCGGCGGCGCGCTCCACGGCGCCGACACCGCCACCACGGTGAGCATGGCCGAGGGCGAGGTGGTGACGACCGACGGGCCGTTCGCCGAGTCCAAGGAGCACCTCGGCGGCTTCTACGTGATCGAGGCAGCCGACCTCGACGAGGCCCTCGAGTGGGCGTCGAAGACCACGGCCGCCGTCATGAGGCCGATCGAGGTTCGTCCCTTCCGGGACGCCGAATCCTGACTGCCCGCGAGACGGCGAGGTGGCGAGGAAGCTCGACAGAGACGAGATCGGCCGGATCTTCCGGGAGGAGTCCGGCCGATCCGTGGCCACGCTTATCCGGATCTTCAGGGACATCGACGTCGCCGAGGACGCGGTTCAGGAGGCGTTCGCAGTTGCGCTGCGCGAATGGCCGGCCGGTGCCCTTCCTCCCAACCCCGGCGCGTGGATCACGACCACCGCTCGCAATCGCGCGATCGACCGCCTACGCCGCGAGGCTCGGGGCCGGGAACTGCTCGGCGAACTGGCGCTGCTCTCGTCCGGAGGGGAGGAACCGGCAATGTCCGAGGAGGAAGGCATCGTGCCAGACGATCGACTCCGCCTCATCTTTACGTGCTGCCACCCGGCGCTATCGACATCCGCGCAGGTGCCCCTAACGCTCCGTTTGCTCGGTGGCCTGTCCACGGAGGAGATTGCGAGGTCTTTCCTCGTGGCCGAATCGACGATGGCGCAACGGCTCGTGCGAGCAAAGCGTAAGATCAAGGCCGCTCGAATCCCTTATCGCGTGCCGGAGGACCACGAGCTGCCCGACCGGTTGCGTCCAGTACTCGCCGTCGTTTATCTCGTCTACAACGCCGGATTGAGCCGCTCCGACGAAACGCGGCTGTGCCCAGAAGCGATCAGGCTGGCTCGCATTCTGGCGACGCTCATGCCGGACGAGCCGGAGGTCGCAGGTCTCCTGGCACTGTTGCTGCTTACCGAATCCCGTAGATCGTCGCGAAGAAGCGCCGATGGATCCCTCGTGCTTTTGGGGGAGCAGGACCGCACAAGTTGGGATCGTGAATTGATCGAGGAAGGCCAAGCGATAGTGCGCTGGTGCTTACGCCGAAATCAACCTGGGCCGTACCAGATACAGGCCGCCATCAACGCAGTCCATGCCGACGCTCGCACGGCCCAGGAGACCGACTGGCCGCAGATCGTCGCTCTGTACGATCAGCTTTTTGCGGTCTCGCCAACTCCGGTTGTGGCGCTCAACCGCGCCGTGGCAATCGCCGAGGTGCACGGTCCGGGGATTGCGCTCGATCTAGTGGATGAGCTGGATCTGGACAACTACCACCCGTTTCACGCGGCGCGCGCCGATCTGCTTCGTCGCCTTGGGCGGCACGACGACGCGGCGGCGGCCTATGAGCGGGCGGCGGCGCTGGCCCCGACCGAGGCGGAGCGCGATTTCCTGAGGCTCGGAGGACGAGGCGCGCGCTGAGGTCCTGTCATTGAGGTCCCACGTCGCCGAGAACGGTTAGATCCAGCTCGGCGAGCCGAGTTTGGTCGGCGAGGATGTCCATCGCAACGATCTTCTTGTTCCTAATCGTGAAGGCCCCAACCGAGAACGGCTTGCCGTTGCGTACCGCAACGAGACCCACAACGCCGTTGACCAATGCCGGCTTGCCGGTGAGGCCGAGCTGGGCATACGAGAGTGCCTGACCGGCCACTGCTGCCGCTCCGCGAAGCTCCCTCCGCCCGCTCGGAGCGAGGGGACCAATGTCCGCCCGGACCACAACATCGGGATCAAGCACCTGCAGAAGGGCCTGGAAGTCACCCCTTCGAGCTGCTGCGAGAAAGGCGTTCACGACTTCTCGCTGAGTATCGATGTCGGCATCGGGAACCGCGTTTTCCCCCCGGACGCGACGGCGCGCCCGGCTGGCAAGCTGGCGGGCCGCCTCCGGAGAGCGGTCGACGATCGTGGCGATCTCATCGAACGGCACCGCGAACATGTCGTGCAGGACGAACGCGAGCCTCTCGGCGGGGGACAAAGTCTCGAGGACGACCAGCAACGCCAGCCCCACCGAATCTGCCAGCAGTGCTTCGTTTTCTGGATCGGGTCCATCGGCGCTATCCACGATCGGATCCGGTACGCGAATGCCCAGCGGCTCCTCACGCCGCGAGTTACGTGACCGAAGCATGTTGAGGGAGACGCGTGCGACGACTGTGGTCAGCCATGCGCCCATGTTCTCGATCTCGTCCGCATCTGTGCGGCTCAGCCTCAGCCAGCTTTCCTGGACCGCATCCTCTGCTTCGCTCAACGAGCCGAGCATTCGATAGGCCACCGCTCGCAAACGTGTGCGGTGCTCCTCGAACCGTTCGCCGAGCCAATCCCGCTGATCCATCTGTCACGTTCCTCCGTCGTGTCGGGTCCTACAGATAGACCCCTGCGGCCCCCGTGATGTGACAAGGGGCATAACAAACCCGACTGTCAAGGAGAACGGGATGCCGCCAATGCATCATGTTCGATGACAGGCACCTCAGGCTCCGGGCGAGCGACTCGAGCGGCGCAGTCGCTGACCTGAACTGAGATGGCGCGGGAACCGAGAATTTCACGGTTTCGCGCCATCTGGGGTTGCCCTCGTCGAGCTCCGCGCAATTCCCTGCTACGAAGAGCGTCTCAACGCTTGGCAGCGGGTTTCTCCCAGACTGAGACGTGTTTCTCGCTGTCGTTCGTGAACGGCTCGCGCTTCCACCCCGCCCACCGCTCACGCAGCCTCATTCCGGCAAGCTCAGCCATCAGGTCGAGTTCGGCCGGCCACACGTAGCGGAACGGCATGGAGACGCGCTCGAGCCTTCCGTCCACAATTTCGAAGTGGTGTGACGTCAGGCCCTGGGTCGCCACCTCGTATTCATCCAAGCCCCATTTGTTCTCACTTAAATGGAACACACGAAAGGTCTCTCCTGGCGGTAGCCGCCTGAGCTCGGGAACGCCGACCTCGATCACGAAACATCCCCCCGGCTCAAGATGATCAGCGACGTTCCGAAAGCACGCCACCTGCGCCCCTTGGGTCGTCAGGTTGCCGATCGTGTTGAAGACCAAGTACGCGACGGCAAAGGTGCCCTCCACGGTCGCCGTCGCGAAGTCACCGATCGACACGGCGATGTCAGCCCCGCCCGGCTTGGCGCGCAGTTGGGCGACCATCGCCTTCGATAGTTCGATTCCGTGTACCGGCACTCCGCGGCGCGCCAGTGGGAGGGCGATCCGGCCGGTCCCGATCCCGAGTTCCAGAGCCCGGCCGTCCCCCGCAAGCTCGGAGAGGAAATCGACGGCCGGGTCGACGACGGCGGCCTCGAACATGTCGGCGGCCGATTCGTCGTACCTGGCAGCAACTCGCTCGTCGAAATAACCGTCCTCGTGGTGCACCGATGCGAAGTTACCGCAGTGCTAGGGTCCGGTCGTGGGACGACGCGTGCCGTTCACGGCGGGAGAGAAGGAGAGCTTGCAAGTCAGCCTCGACCGGCACCGCGACGTGGTCTTGTGGAAGGTGGATGGACTCTCGGACGATCAGTTGCGCCGGCCCATGACTCAATCGGGGACCAACCTGATCGGTCTCGTCAAACATCTAGCAAGCGTCGAGTACGGATGGTTCTGCAGCACGTTCGGCCGGGAGAGCGACGAGATTCCCTTCGACGAGAAGGATCCCGAAGCCGATATGCGCGCTGGGCCTCACGAGACGACGGCCGAAATCCTGGCTTACTACGGTCGAGCCCGTGCCGCATCCGACAAGGTCATCGAAGAGGTCGATCTCGAGGAGCTCGGTCGAGCGTGGTACGGAGATGCGGTGTCGATGCGGTGGGTGCTGATCCACATGATCGAAGAGACCGCCCGTCATGCCGGGCATATGGACATCCTTCGAGAGCTCATCGATGGAGCGACCGGAGACCATCCTCCAGACTGAACCTTCAGTGCCCCGCCATATTTCCTCCGTCGGCAAAGGCGACCTTCTGATGTCCGGCCCGTGATCGGGACCCCGACCTCAAAGGTCAACCGACCACCACGAGTCGGTATTTATCTGACATTCCGGACCGGTTCAATCCATCTGAGTGGTTCGCACGTACATATAGGAGGTGAGGTCGCTCTCGGACGAGTCCCTGCTGGCCGGCCTGGGATCCGGCGACCCGGAGCGCTCCGCCGCATTCGTGCGGCGGTTCCAGGCCCGCGTCTTCGGCCTGGCGTTGACGATCGTCGGGGATGCGAACACGGCCGAAGAGGTTGCGCAGGAGTCGCTGCTCAAAGCCTGGCAACACGCCGCCGCGTACGACCCCAGCAGAGGCCGCGTGCTGACGTGGCTGCTGACGATCACGCGCAACGTCGCTCTCGATGTCCTAAGGATGCGTCAGCAGGTACCAATGGATCCGAGCACCATTACCGGCCTCACAACGGCGGCGGATGAAGATCCGGAGGAGCGCGGGTTGGTTGCCCATGAATCCGTGCGCCTCCGTCTAGTCCTTGCGGAACTACCGGAGGGGCAGCGGCGTGCGGTTCTGCTTGCGGCCTTCTACGGCCGCACTGCTCGCGAGGTGGGTGACATCGAAGGGATTCCGCTGGGGACTGCGAAGACAAGGATTCGAACGGGGATGATGAAGTTACGAGACGCTCTAGAGGTGCGGAATGGCTGACGGACCTGGTTGCGATGACGTTCGGGCGGTGACTGCGGAGCTATCGCTCGGCGTCGCCGCCGGAGAGGATAGGGCGAGGGCGGTGCATCACCTCGAGCATTGCGCCCGCTGCCGGGGGGAGGTGGGGGAGTTCGCCGAAGTCCTGGACGAGCTGCTTCTCCTGGCCCCCGAGCGCGAACCGCCGCCGGGATTCGAGTCGCTGGTACTCGCCAAGATGGATTCTCAACGTCCCAGACATCGGTGGCAAAAGATCCTGGCTCTGTCTGCGGCGGCGTGCATTGCGGCCGCAATCGGGGCGGGTACCGTTTGGATGGGTACCGGAGAGGACCGCCGAACGGCCGAGTCGTTTCGTTCCGCTCTCGAAAGGGCCGGAGGACAGTACTTCGGCGTCGAATTCCTGCACACCGGCGACGGCCAACGTGTGGGCCATGCTTTTGTCTACGGAGGCGCGCCCTCGTGGGTTTTCGTCGTACTAAAAGATTCGTCGCAATCGGGCAGCTTCGACGTCGAGGTGGTTACCCACCGAGACGAAGTGATTCCCGTGGGGACACTCGAACTCGGCTCGGGGGATCCGGGTGCAGGGCTAACGCTGCCGGTCGAGCTTCGAGACGTAGGCAGGATCCAACTTATCCCTCACGGCGGAGGCGAGGCACTCGAAGCAGAGCTTCCCCGGCCCCCCTCTCCCTCCGACTGAGGCACCCGGCGCGGGCGAACGCCCAGCCCGCGCCGGGGTGCCTAGACGTCACAGCTCCTTTACGACTATCTGGGTGCGCCCGGTAATGCTCGGGTGGAGATTTGTCGCGGATGTTAAGAAAGCGATCCTGCCTGCATCTGCGGACAACGATCCTCCGCCGCTTGCATTATTGCCCTTCTGACCGGCGGCCGTGCTGGAGATGAGGGTGAGGGCTCCCGTGGTCAGGTCTTTGAGGAATACGTCGTCAAAGGAATCGGGGTCGGCCGGGTGGAGGTTCGTTGAGATCGAATCAAAAGCCACGAGTCGCCCGTCTGGAGAGATCGATCCCAGGAAACTAAGGCTGTTTCCCTTCGTTCCGTCGGCTGCAGCCGAAACGAGTTTGAGATCGCCCGTAGCGAGGTTCTTCACATAAACGTCCTCGTACGGCTGCGAATCCGACGGGTCGAGGTTTGTCGCCCGCGACATAAAAGCCACGATGCTCCCATCCCCAGTGAGCTGTGGTCCGAAGCTCGCGCCGTTGCCGCTGTTCCCCTGATCCGACGTGGACGCAAGTGATAGGTCCCCCGTGACGAGGTCTTTGACATATACATCGGTGAAATGATCCGTGTCGGCCGGGTGGAGGTTGGTCGCCATCGAGTTAAACGCCACCTTAGTTCCGTCCGGAGAGATAGCGGCTCCGAAACTGACGTCGTTCCCCTTGATCCCTCCGGAGGTGACCGAGACCAATTCGACCTCGCCTGTTACGAGGTCCTTCACGTACACATCGAAGGTGGAGTCGGCGTCCTGAGAACTGAAGTTCGTAGCAATCGAGTCGAATACGACCTTCGTTCCGTCGTCTGAAATCGATGGGCGGACACTGTACCCGTTGCCTTTGACTCCACTCGCATTCACAGAAGCGAGTGTGAGGTCACCGCTGGTCAGGTCCTTGACGTATATATCGAAGCCGCCGAAGGGGTCATCAGGGTGGAGGTTAGAGCTCCCCGTCTCGAACGCCACCCGGCTCCCGTCACCCGAGAGCGAAGGCCGCTGACTGTAGAGATTGCCTTTCACGGGCGCCGACCCCTTGCCTTTCCCCTTACCTTTGCTTCGGGCGGGTGCTACCGAAGCAAGAGTCACTTCACCCGAATCCAAGTTCTTCACGTAGATGTCGTCGAAGAGATCCGTGTCGAGGGGATCCAGATTCGTGGCCGATGATTGGAATGCAACGATCCGGCCGTTTACCGAGATATCTGGAACTCGGCTCTCGAAGTTGCCGGCCTCCCCGGTGTCCGACGAGGACGCCAGGAAGATATCGCCGGGAGCGCCAAACGCGGCGGGTCCTACTCCCAGCGTTACGACCAGAGCCAGTGAAACGACCAATCTGCGCATCGCCCCTCCCCTTCGGATCGCGCTGTCAACCGTCCGGCGGCAATCCGCCCCCACACGTACCCGTTAGTACGGGTCACAGCGAAGAAGGGATTGGGCGAGACGGAATATGCGCACACCTTTTGTGTGCAGGGCAAGAAGCCGGGAAAGACTGCACGCCTTGAGATTGGCGGTTCCTTTACCGAGCCCGGGGACTACGTCGTGGCGGCGGTCGCCTACTCACATAGGAAATGCCACGCGCACGAAAAGGGTGACCGGCACCCGTACCTGCACTCGCGGGTGAAACGACTGGAGACAACCGTGGAGGAGTCCACCGAGTAGGCACGAGGGGCAGGGGTCGGCGCGAGGATTGGTCCGGGATTACCATCTTCGACTCGTGCCTTGTCCCCCGCTCATTCGAAAGGAGCCTGCGTATGGCCACCGGCGCCGACCTGCTTCTCGACGCGTTCTCCAGGGTTCGCGGAGTCGTCCACTCGGTGGTGGACGGTCTTTCTGCGGAGCAGCTCGAGTATCGCCTTGAAGGAAAGGCCAATTCCATCGCCTGGTTGGTGTGGCACCTCACCAGGATCCAGGACGATCACGTCGCCGAAGTGGCCGGCACGGATCAGGTGTGGACGTCCGACGGGTGGCACGAGCGTTTTGGCTTGCCTTTCGATCCCGCAGCCACCGGCTTTCGGCACGGATCCGATGAGGTTGCGGCCGTCAGAGCCCCAGGCGATCTCCTACTTGGCTACTATGACGCCGCGCACGAGCGGACGAGCGCGTACGTGAAGGGCCTCTCCGAAGGTGACTTCGACAGGATCGTCGACGAAGCTTGGGATCCGCCCGTCTCGCTCGGAGTGCGCCTCGTAAGTGTCATCAACGACAATCTGCAACATGCAGGACAGGCCGCTTTCGTGCGGGGTCTGCTTCCGGGTCGGTAGGCTGCCGACCCGCTACAGAGGTGGCACTCAGGCACGCCGTTGTGAGCCTGATCGCCATCCCAGGATCATGCGGTGCTTAGGGCTGTGTCTTCGATGGACGTTTCGGATGGATAGGGAGCCTCGTCGCGCAGAAGTTCGGAGGGAGTGCAACCGGCGAGCTCGGTGAAGTCCCGGTACAGGTGAGCCTGGTCGTAATAACCGCACGACGCCGCAACTCCGGCGATGGTCACCTCGGGGGCCGACCTCATCATCTTCTGCGCCCGCTCAAACCTGACTACCTTGGCGGCCAGCTTGGGGCTGAGACCGAACTCGCTCCGGAAGAGGCGCGTGAGGTGCGGCCGGCTATAGCCGACATCCGAGGCAAGATCGTTGACCGAGATCCTCCCGCGGGATGCTACGAGCGTGGCCCACGAATGGTGCAGCTCCGGGGCCACCTCTCCTCCACCGGTCAGCCGCAACAGAACCCGGTCACACAGGGCGAACCGCTCGTCCCAGCCAGCGGCCGATTGCATCCGCTCCCACAGCTCTGTTCCTATCGGCCCGACCACGTCGGCAAGTTCAAGCGATTGATCCCATAACTCGGCCGCAGGCATTCCCAGCAACGCCCTGCTCCCGAGTGGAGTCAGCTCGATCGCAACTCCCTCCTGGTTGCCGTCGTGAGAGATGATGGCCGGGCTTGCCTGGAGTCCGCTCAGCACGCATTGGTATTTGTCCGGTCTTTGAGCCGGGTCCGTTTGCGCAATCACATCGATGACGTCCCCGATGCTGATGATGAACGTCATGTGCCGTGACGGGAGCCCGCGGTGGAGTCCGGGAGGGGAACCCAGCATGCGATAGCCCACGTATCCGTCCACGAAGGGCCGGAGCGCGGCCGCTGGGGATCTCGGCACCCACTCGTTCACGAATTGGTTCACGGCGAGATATTACCGATCGGTGCCGAACTGTTCGCGCTGACTCACGCATACCGTGAATGAACGCGAACAGTTCGGAGGATTCGGAGGTTTGACTATGGGCGCACTTCGAGTACAAGGTTGAACGGCGACTCGGCGGCTCGCCTTACGCGCGTGAAGCCCGCCTCGACCGCAACCTGTCGCAACGCCGCCTCGCCGGCTTGGGCGCCGAGTGCAAGCGTTCCACCCTGGGACAGCGCGTTCGGGACACAGATGAAAGTCGATGCCGAGTAGAACAGACGTCCGAGCACGTTGAGGTTGTCCTCGACGCGATCGCCCGCCTGCAATTCGGTCAGGAGCCAAGTGCCGTCGACGGCGACCGCTTCACGTACGCGGCGAGCGACGGCGACCGGGTCGCCCATGTCGTGGAGCGCATCGAATGTGCAGATGAGGTCGTAGTCCTCGCCGGGGAAGGAGTCCGCAAAAGCAACTTCGAATGTCGCGTGATCGCTGACACCGGCCTCGGCTGCTGCCTTGCGAGCAGAGTCGATTGACTCCGCGTGGTAGTCGTATCCGTGAAAGGTCGACGCCGGATACGCGGTTGCCAGCATGATGGTGGGAGAGCCGTAGCCGCAGCCGACATCGGCGACTCGCGCTCCCGAGCGGAGTTTCTCTTCCACACCAATGAGTGCAGGGATCCACTCCGGCACAAGAAGACTCGAGAGGTCGATGGAAGTGGAGCGCGAGATCTCGGTGAACAGGTCGTGCGTGTGCTCGTGCCACCCGAGAGCCGACTCTCGGGTAAATGCCTTCCGGACGCGCTCCACGTCCTTGTGCAGAGCGCTGGCGATTCCGGCGTTCGCGAGAAGAAAAGTCGGGCTGTCCTCGGCAGCCAGGCAGGCCGCCTGCTCTTCCGAAAGGAAAAATCGACGGGTCTCTGGGTCGTATTCGCAATACTCGCTCGCGGCCTGGGCATTGAGCCACTCCTCGACCAACCTCGGATGGCAACCCGAGCGGCCTGCCAACTCACCCGCAGACTGCGGGCCTCCGTCGGCGAGAGACTTGTACAGACCCAACTTGTCACCCAGCACGACGGTTGCCGCGTGGGCCGTGGCCGCCGCATCCACCACGACCCGGTCGACGAAGGTCTCGAGTTTCGCCTCGTCCATTACCCCTGCCCCTCGTCTTCCATAGCGTCGGCAACATCGACGACGGGGAGGATGCGGCTGTGGGTGCGACCGACTACTCCTGCCTTCAGGAGTGCTTCTTCGATCACGTGACCGTTCGGAGCGTCGATCAGGATGAAGATCTCATGGGCAGCCCGGTTCACCCACGATCCGCGCATTGACAGGCCTAGCTCCGGCGCCGAACTCTCCAGGTCGTCAAATGCGCCGACGAGCAAGTCTTCCTCTTCCTTGCCGCGGAAGGCGCAGCTTTCGGCATTGTGGGTGTTAACGATCATGTGCAACATCGACCTCTCCCTTCTCAGCAGGGGACTAATACCGGGAGGTTAGGAAGAACGAAGAGCACATTCATCGGGCGGAGTCTGCAACTTCTGGATGCCGCGTGGGTCTTTTTACCCACGGGCTCCTGGCAGCAGCCCGTGTTCGAACGCGTAGGCGGCGGCGGCCGTCCGAGAGCCAATGTCGAGTTTTGTGAAAATGTTGGACAAATGGCGTGCGACCGTCTTCTGACTGAGGACCAGGTCGGCCGCAATCTCGCGGTTTGATTTCCCTGCGGCCACTAGGGCCAGGATCTCGACCTGTCGAGCGGTCAAGCCATCGGGCCACGGCGCACCGCTTCTCATCGATGAGACTCTTTTGAGGTCGGGCAAGGCGCCGACCCGATCGAACACCGTGGCTGCTGCCTCCAATTCCCGCGCGGCTCCATCGGCGTCGCCCATTGCCTCGTACGCCGAAGCCAGCAACAGGCAGACGCGCGCTGCTTCGTACGGAGCGTCGAGCTCTCTCCACCGGCTGCAGGCTGCACGGAGAGTGGGTAGGGATTCGTCGGGAGGGCCGGCTGCCAGGAGCAGCGCACCTCGCATCTGCGCCGCAACGGCCATCAATCCGGACGTTGCGAACGACGACGCAGTCGCCTCAAGCTCGCCGCAGGCCTGCTCGGCGGTTGTCAGGTCACCGGATTCAATGGCGATCTCGACCTGTGCGGCCCGGAGCCTGAAGCGGGGGAGGGCATCATTGGGCTGAGCCGCCAGCGCTGCACGGATCGAGGCCGACGCGGCATCGCTTCGCCCCTCCGCAAGCCGCAGTAGCGCGAGCCCGGGCTGCGGATCGCGGCCGCGTTCGTGTGCTCGTTGATATGCCTCCTCGGCTCCGGAGAGATCCCCTCGCAGGCGGCGCACCTCGCCGATCTGGTAATAGCCTTCGGCGGCCCCTATGACGTGAAGATTCTTGAGTTCCTCGCAGACGCGAATGGCCTCCCGTTCCGCCTCTTCCCACGCGCCCGTCGTCTGCATGACCTGTGATCGATGGATTCGGCAGATGCCGGCGAACAAGACCGCGGGCGGGAGGGATTCCACCCAGCTAGCTGTGGCCCTGACCCATTCTTTCGCCCGCCGAATGTCGGCAAGCTCGTGAAACGCCGCCATGAGGTGGCAGTAGATGTTCCCCGCCCATTCGGGTAGCAGATCGTCCGAAAGCACGGCCACCATCGCTTCGTCCAGGAGAGCCATTCCCTCGTTCATCTGGCCCTGACGGACGAGGGCGCGGCCCTCAAAGAGGATCCCCGCGGCGGTGAGATTGGCATCGCCGTGGCGCCGCCCCAATTCCCGGACCTCCTGGGCCTTGGATACGACGCCCTCAAAATCCCCCTCGGCAAGGGCGCCTTCCAGGTCGAGGTAGAAGAGATAGCCGTGCTCGGGACCTTCCGGCTCGTCACGGAGCAGTCGTTGAGCGCGGTTCATCCACCCGGAGCCGAGTTCCACATCTCCCCTCAGGAACAGCGAAACGGCTAGGCCCATGGCCGAGATCGCGGCCTGGCGCGGCATCTCCCCCTGGAGGTAAAGCCGGTAGGCACCCTCGTAGGCAGAGAGGGCCTCGTCGACATCGCCGATCCACCACTCGGCATCTCCGAGAGCATTTAGGTCGTCGGCGGACAAATCGTCTTGTTCGCGTGCCGCGGTGAAAGCTTCTCGCGCCGCAAGCCAATCGTGACGTTCGAACGCCGCGCGCGCTGCACGGAGAAGCTCCATGCGCGGATGTTATGCCGCACGATCTTCTGTGAACAGGGAGATCTCGTGCCGCTTTGATTTAGCCCGGTCTGCGCCGGCGCGCCGAGCCCAAGAGACGAACTGTTCGCGCGGGCTCACGCATGCCGGGAGTGAGGCGGCTGCGACCAGCAGTCGCACTAATTGGTTGCGTTCGGCGTATCGCTGCTCATCTGGATCGCCCGGCCTCAAAGGCGCAGAGTTGCCGATCGATGATCGCCACCCATTGGGGGGCGAGATGTCCGACGTCGCCCTCGGGCTTTTCAAGCGTCTGCAGATGCCGGCCCTCGAGCGCCGATACAACTCCACAGTCGTCCTCGGAGTATTCGCTCTAGTAAACGGATTCATTTCCATAGGGCTCATGGCACTGGCCGCGGCCCTTACAGATGAGCCTTTGATCTTTCCGTCGCTCGGGCCCACAGCATTCCTGCTCTTCTATACGCCCCGCGCTCCCGCGGCGTCACCGAAGAACACTCTTGTTGGACACCTGATCGGAGCCTCCGCGGGGTACCTCGCGCTGGTGATTTTCGGACTCACCGACGTAGGTCCGGCGCTGGTGGAGGGAGTGACGCTGTCTCGAACCGGCGCCGCGGCTCTGTCCCTTGGTCTCACCGCGGGAATAATGGCCTGGGTCCGCGCCCCCCACCCACCCGCTGGAGCCACGACACTCATCGTGAGCCTCGGAATCCTCACGGAGCCCTCCCAGCTGGCGGTGTTGATGCTCGCCGTCCTGTTATTGGTGGTCCAGGGATTCATCATCAACCGCGCCGCAGGAATCAACTACCCGCTGTGGAATCCGCTGAAGGACTGAGGAACCTCCACGCCGAACTGATGCCGTGGCATCCGGATTCCAGTCGGTGAAGCTCATGGGTCCTCCTTTCTCGGTTGATCACCCATGGTCGGTCGGTGAGGAGACGGAGAACCCCGGGAACTTGGCCCTGCCCACTGGGGCCATTCGGACCGCTAGTCAAGGACGCCGCCGGGGCCGAAGCGCACGACCCTGCGAATCCGGAGCGCTCGGACCTTGTGGCGGATTACTCGCGGGCCGAACGGCCCTACTTCTCCGTCGAGCGGCGGGCGATGCTCAGGGCGGGAGGTACGCCCATGGATATGCCGCGAGGAACCGCGCTAGGCGAGAACGAAACCCCCGTCCACAGGCGGCCATACGAGCGATTTAGGGACGACGCGCCCGATCCGGAAATGCTCGGAGTTCCGCTCGAGCTCGAACGTCCTGAGCTCCGTCCGATTCTTGACCGCTACATCTCCCGCGGCAGAGCGCCGCATTCGACGTCCCCGGGAGGCGACCGCGACGTCGCTCTCGTCGCGTTCCCGAGCCCCCAGCAAGGAGACCTGGCCGCGGCCTTCGCTGCTTGCGGCTGGCGTGTCCATGAGTGTGCCGGGCCGCCGGCCGAGTTTTGCTCCCTGACGACGTCGGGCCGGCCGTGTGAGCTTCGGGCGGCTGTGGATGTGGCTGTGGTGGCTATCGGTGGTGACGTCAATCTGAGCAATGGAGGTGTGGCGCTGACCTCGTGCGCAGGGTGCCCGGCTTCGCCCGGCGTAGTCGTTCTCTTAGGTCACAACGCGGATCAGATCGAAGTCGAGGAACGCACTGCCATTGTCGGGACAGGAAGCACTCCCGAACAGGTGGTAGCCGTCGCCGAGTACATGCTTCCGTTTGACGAAAGGTGTCCCATAAACCTCTTTCCAATCTGAACTACGAGCAGTGAACCGAAGGGAGACGCCGTGGACGACGATGCGCGCTATGAAGCTGCAAAGAAACGGGTCGAGGAGATCAAGGGCCTGTATATGCACATCGGCCTTTTTGCGATCATCAACCTGGGGTTGTTCGCGATCAATATGATCACGAATCCGGACACGCTTTGGTTCTATTGGCCGCTCCTGGGATGGGGCGTGGGAGTCGTGATTCACATCTTCGTCTTCGTGGCGGAGGGCCGGGTACTGGGTCCGGAGTGGGAGGACAAGAAGGTCCGTGAGCTGATGGAAAGTGGCAACCCCGGCCTCAAGAAGGGCGTCTAGAAGAGCCCCCGAAGCTTGGTTTGGGTACCTGTCGGCCCCACGAATAAGGGGCGCTATGGCCCTATTCCTGGGCCCCTGGAGTGTCGTTTCCTGCCCACATGAGCGCGGCAAGAGAGGACCTTCAGATGTTTGTACGGGATGAGCGGTCCGTCGCGCGCTCGTTTGAGTCGATCGTCGACGATTTCGCCGGCGGGCAGAATGGATGGTTGCCGGGCATTGCCGAGGAGACGCTCGGGGTGCCGGAGGGGGTGACGGCGCGCATGAGCGTGGCCGGGCTCAGCAAGCGGGTGTCGATCCAGCTCGGATCGGCGCTCCTCGAGGGCGCCCGAGCGGTCATGCCGATAAGAGTCGTCGCAACCGGCCCGGCGGGCCTCTTCCCCCAACTGGATGCCGATCTAGAGCTGCTTGCATCGGGCCCGTCTGCCGCAGTACTTCGCCTGACGGGCAGCTACCGGGTTCCGCTTGGGTCGGCAGGAAAGTTGCTCGACAGAGTCCTGTTGCACCGAGTCGCTGAGGCCTCACTCAGAGACTTCCTCGAGCGCGTCTCTCAGCGCCTGCTCGATCCCTCGTAGTCGTTTCTTTGGGGGTGATGGGGTTCCTTCGGTGCACCATTTGATCACTCTCGATCTCCCGGAACCATTTACAATTCGTGCGCAAACCGGGCAGGGAGGACAGGGGGGTCCCTGCAGACTGCGTGGCCGAGAGCCGAAAACGGGCGAGCAAGGAAGACGCCAACGGGCAATAGAACGGATTTTCGAGAATTCGATCATTCTTCCGAAGCTGCAGAGAAGCGATTTCGGTCTCTGGCGGAGAATGCGGTAGTTGGAATCTTTCAGACCGACGACCAGGGACACATCGTCTGGCTGAATCACGCAGCAGCGCGGGTCGCCGGGTATGAGACTCCCGATGAAATGATGGCTGCAGTTTCCGATATCCGCGCCATCTACGTCGATCCAAATGAAAGAGATGCCTTTACCAAGGCCGTACGGGAGACCGGATCGACGACCGACTTCGAATATCGCATTCGGCGCAAGGACGGGTCCGTAAGGTGGCTTTCCGTCAGCGCACGCGAGGTTGTCTTTCCGGGCGAGAGATCGGGTTTTGAGGGCACGGTTGTGGACGTAACCGATCGCAGGCTCGTCGAGGCTGCAGTGGGCGCCGTGACGTCTGGCTTGGACCCCCACCTCGCAATGAATTCCTTCGGAGAAGTCCTACGCGAGGTAATACCGTTCGTTCAGCTGAGCCTCACGGTGATTGAAGGCGATTTTTACCGCCGGCTTGTGAGTATCGGAACTCAGCCGGGCGATTTTCCCACCGGCGAGCACATACCCATAGAAGACAATGCAGTTGGGATTGTCATAGAAACCGGTAAACCCGTCGTTGTGGGAGACACCAGCGTTCGTCGCTTTGGATATGACGTACGCCTTCAAGAATCCGGATTGGGTTCCTACGTCGTCCTCCCACTCAGGGGCCCCGGCGGTGTGTTTGGCACGGTGAACATCGGCTTCGGGGAGCCGTTTACTCCCACCGACCTGATGGTGGCTACCCTTTCGTCTCTCGTGGCCGCTGTTGCCCAGGCGGTAAGCAACATTCTCCTGTTCGAACAACAGCGGGAGACCATCCGCCGGCTCGAGGAGCTCGATCAGCTGAAGGACGAGTTCGTGGCAACTATCGCCCACGACATGCGTTCTCCTCTGAGCACTGTCGTGGGCATGGCAGAGCTTCTTCGAACCCGATGGCACGAGCTCGACGACAAGAATCGATTGAACATGGCCAAGACGATCGAAGACAACGCGGCTGCCCTGGCCGAGTTTGCAGGGGAAGTGCTCGATGTCGCGGCTCTGGATTCGGGGCGATTCAGATTCGACATACGGCCGTTTGATATAGAAGGGCTGCTTCGGCGAACGACAGAGCACTATCGCATCGGATCTGGACAGCGGAAGATCCTCGTTCAAGTTGAGCCGGGTCTTCCCAGGGCGGTTGGCGATGAGCGGCGAACGTGGCAGGTCCTCACAAATCTCATTTCCAATGCGCTGAAGTTCTCGTCCCCGGGCGATCCGGTGGAGATCGCTGCGACGAAATCATCCGATGGTGTGGAAATCGCAGTACGGGATCATGGGAAGGGAATCGACCAGGCCCAGTTAGAAGTCGTCTTCGATAGATTCACGCGCCTGTCCGGCAACAACCAAGCGAGTCCGGCAGGAGCAGGCCTCGGCCTCTATATCAGTAAGTCGATGGTAGAGGCCCAAGGTGGGCGCATTTGGGTCACGAGCTCGCCGGGACAAGGGTCGGTTTTCAGCTTTACGCTGCCGTGCACCTAGCAGTCCGAACTGTTCGCTCTGATCTATCGATGGCAATAAATGAGAGCGAACAGTTCAGGAATGGGCCACTCTCGGGAGCGGACGGAATGTGCTCCCACCGCAGGCGACGCATCGCCGGAGCTTGAGTTGTCCGATGGTCCTGAATCGCTGATTCGCACCGACTTCCTCGACGGCGCCACAGGCGGTGCACTTGTAACGGCGCGCCGGGGATCGATCGCCGGTGTAGAGGCGACCCGAATGGGGGCCATTGATCGTCGGCGCCGTCGCGTTAGTGGATGCCAGATGGTAGAGGTGGCTGCTTCCCGCAAGCGCACCCGCGCCCAGGTATTCGTTGAAGTTGCGGATCAGCTGCCTGACTACGAACCCCATTGTGGTGATCGCAGTCTGCACTATCAGGGATACCTGGGGGGACTTCATGCCGAAGGACATGAAGACGTGTCGGCCGGTTCCCGGTGCCAGAGCAGAGGCCGCCCGCGACAGGAAGAGTTCGGCGGCCTCCTGTGTGTACGGCGGGTCCGTAAAGATAGTGTCCGCCCTGTCCGTGAGATCCCTCGGCAGTGGCTGCCTCAGGTCGTGCTGGACGAACGTAACCGGAAACCCTGCGTTCACGAGCTGAGCTCGCGAGTACTCGAGAACAGCGGTATCGATGTCAACGACGACGAGTTCCTTAAGCCACGCTCCGAGGTGGCAATGTTGTGCGAAGTGGTGCATCGTGACCGAGATCAGGTCGTCGTCTCCGAGCAGAAGCACACGTCTGTTCACCAGCGCACCCGAATCGTTCATAAACAAGACGCGACGCAGCTTGGTAGCCACAGTGCAGTGCATCTGATCGACCTCGACGCGTGGAGCGGGGGCAGCGGCCGCAATCCGGGTGAGCCGCTCGCCCACTTTATCCAACTCGGACAGCCGGTCGTCATCTGCGCGCCCGGCAGTCAGACCCGCATCGCGACTGGCCGCCGCGGAATCGAATCCGAACAGAGATCGCCCTGCCGGAGTCAGGCGAACCGGCCGCTCCTTCGCAATCACTCCGCATTTTCGAAGTTCCCCACAGACCGCCGCAACGATCGGAACGGGAAGTTCTGTCGCTCGACTGATCTTTCGCACTGCCACCGGCTCCATCCGTGCTACGGCTCGGATCACATCGTGGACACCGGCCTCTCCTTCGAGGAGGGCGACGGCGCGTGAGACATCGCTGGCGAGGGCCTCTGCGTCTGCTTCCGTCACCGAACGGCCCGCAGCATTGATTTGATTATCACGCGCCGGGCATCGAGCCGGCGCGCGATGTGTTTCATCACTTCGCTCCCGTGCAACCTTCCATAAGACAATAGGTCTACGTTCGCCATTGAGAACTCGGGCCACGTGTGAATGCTCAGGTGAGATTGAGCGAGTACTAGAACGCCCGTTACGGCGCCGTTGTCGAAAACGCAGAATTTCTCACCCAGTACGGTCACCCCGCCGCAGTGGGCCGCTTCGTACATGACCGACCGCAGCAGGTCTTGGTCAGTCAGGATCGGACGATTCGAAATCCATAAGTCCACCGCCCACAGCCGCATGTTGGGAAGTTCCTTTCCCAGGCTCGGGGCGTGAAAGGTTCCGGTTTTGCTTTTGAGCACCGCAACACTCCTCTGAGTTGAATTTGTGGATCGACACGCGAAGACGCCGTCGACCGAAGAGGTGTTGCTGCCCGGTTGGTGTTAGGCCGAGAGGGGCAGGACGGCGCCGACGAAGGACGAGTATCTCTTTTCCATTTAGCGCCTCCTTCCCTGGTGATCCGTCCGCCGCGCCTCGCGACGGGTGCGTCGAGCATCGTAACAGAGCGACTAATTGCGGGCTACGAAATTTACGCGGTTTCTCGACGGGTCGTGGGCAAAGAAATCAGTATTTGCTCCCGCTTCCGTCGTGACGCCCGCATCTTCCAGGCGGTCTGCGACCGCGCTGAGGTCCGATGCGGTCGGGACCTCGACCGTGAAGTGCCGTAGTCCAGATGCATCTGCCGGGGGCGGAGGCGCTCCTGCTCCGGCCCACGTATTTAGTCCGAGGTGATGGTGGTATCCACCGGCTGAGACAAATGCGGCGCCGAATCTGCGCGAGCGGCCCATTACGTCGAAGCCGATGAGATCGCTCCAGAATTGCACGGCCTCGTCGATATCCCGGACGTGGAGGTGAACGTGGCCCATCTTCGTCCCGGCCGGGAGCGGCTCGTCGAGGGCCTCGTCGGCCGAGAGCTCGGCAAAAAGAGAATCCAGGTCAATCGGATCTCTGCCCGACCGTCGAACCCCCGCCCTGTCTTCGGCCCAGAATCCATCGTCCGACATGAACCACGCTCCGTCCTCGGGAGTTTCCGTATATATCTCGATCCCGTTGCCGTCTGGATCCGAAAAGTAGTCGGATTTCGTCATGACGTGGTCCGTCGGTCCTTGCGGGTAACGAAGCGCTCCGAGCCTCGCAATAAGCCGCGCAAGATCCCGCCGCGCTGGCACAACGACGGCGAAATGATAGAGGCCCGTTGTGCCCTGCGGAGCGGGGTGGGCCGCCCCCGGATACAGAACCAGAAGTTCCAGCCCAGCGGCGCCAAGTCTGATCGGGCCGTCCTCACCGAGCACCTCGAGACCGACGACGTCGCGATAGAAGTCGCGTGCCCGTTCGCCGTTTCGGACCGATAGATGGACGGCTCCAACGCCTGTCTCTGCCGCAATCACGATCACACTGTGCCACGCGGCTGCCGCTTCGGCGGACGCGTATCGATGCGACGATTGCCGTGTGATGAGCCCAGGTCTGGAGCGTCGGCGCGTACGAGTAAGTGGGACCGTTCAGGGCGTCGGCTTCCGGCCTTTCGTATATGGCCTCGCTAACTCAGCCGGGCTGACGGGCTTCGTGCGGAACGACCCCGCGGGGGTATTGATCGAGGTCGAAGGGCCTCCTCCCTCAATCCCGGAATTCATCCAGAGGATTTCGACCGAAGCCCCTGCCATGTCGGTGATCGGCAGTATCGAGGAGGAGACGATTCCGCTGCGCGGATCAATCTCCTTCGAGATTTGGACGAGCACTGCAGAGGGAGCCGTCGAAGCGTACGTAGCAGCTGACGCGGCCACGTGCGATGAGTGCCTGGCCGAGATCGGGGATCCGTCGGCGCGCCGTTACCGGTACCCGTTCACCAATTGCACCAATTGCGGCCCACGCTTCACGATTGTGAGGGCCGTTCCGTACGACCGTCCAAACACAACGATGTCGGTCTTCGAGATGTGCTCCGAATGCAAGTCGGAATACGAAGATCCCGGCGACCGACGCTTTCACGCGCAACCGATCGCCTGCCCGCAGTGTGGTCCGCAGCTTCAATTGCTCGATCGCAACCTGGAGCAAGTTGACGGCGATCCCATCGAGGGTGCGGCGCGGCTCATCGGGGCCGGCCGGATCCTTGCGATCAAAGGACTCGGTGGGTATCACCTGGCCTGCGATGCGACAGATGGGCGCGCGGTGGAACAACTCAGGGCTAGGAAACACCGGGAGGAGAAACCCCTTGCGGTGATGGCGGCGACAATTGATGACGTCCGATCGCTGTGTCACTTCGGGCCGGGGGAGGCAGAAGCTATCTCGTCGCGCAGGCGACCCATTGTGTTGTTGGGTCGCAGGAGTGACTCCCCAATTTCACCGGCGGTGGCGCCGGGCAACCGTTGGCTGGGAGTCATGCTCCCGTACACACCGCTGCATCACCTCTTGATGGACGAGTTCGGAGGACCGATCGTTCTCACGTCCGGGAACCTGAGTGACGAGCCGATCGCGCACCGGGACGAGAAAGCATTCGCACAACTCGCCGCGATCGCGGACGCATGGCTCGTCCACGACAGAGCGATTCACGTTCGGTGTGACGACTCCGTGGTGCGTGTGACCCCGCGCGGTGACTATCCAATCCGTCGTTCGCGAGGGTTCGCTCCGGAGCCCGTCATCGTGCGTCCTTTCTCTAGGACCATCCTCGCTGCCGGAGGAGAGCTTAAGCACACCTTTTGTATCGGAGTTGGGGAGAGAGCGATCCTGTCTCATCACATCGGTGACCTGGAGAACTGGGAGGCCATGTCCGCTCTCCTCGAAGGAGTTGAACATCTCACGCGCGTCTTTGACGCCAAGCCGGAAGTGGTCGCCTACGATCTTCACCCGGAGTATCTGTCCACGAAGTGGGCCAAGAGCCTTGACGTGGGGACAAGGGTTGGTGTTCAGCACCACCACGCCCACATTGCGTCGTGTCTCGCCGACAACGGCCGCGATGAAAAGGTCATCGGTCTCGCGCTGGACGGGACGGGTTACGGCGATGACGACACCATCTGGGGATGTGAGGTTCTCGAGTGCGACGTCGCTTCCTACCGGCGCCGGGCCCATCTCCGGTACGTTCCTCTTCCCGGCGGAGGTGTTGCGATAAAGCAGCCCTGGCGGATGGCCGCCGTCTATCTCCACGAGGCTTTTGGGCAGTCGGCGAGCGAGATGGATCTTGACTTCGTAAGGAGGTCCCGGGAGAGGTGGGGGCCGCTGCTGGCGATGATGGCGTCCGGGATCAATTCGCCCACCGCGTCGAGCGCCGGTCGGCTCTTTGACGCCGTTGCGGCGCTCTGTGGCGTGAGGCAGTCCGTCTCGTACGAGGGGCAGGCCGCTGCGGAGCTGGAGCAGCTCGCGGACCCCTCGGTGACGATGGCATATCCCTGCCCGCTGCAGGATGGCGAACTCGATGGGGTGCAGCTCGCCGCGGCTGCAGCTGAGGATCTCGTTGCGGGGATGCCCGTCGAGTACGTGGCCGCCGCGTTCCACAACGGCCTCGCGCAAGCCCTCGTTGAATGTTGCTTTTTGCAAGGGCTCGGCCAGGCATATGAGGACGAGCTCGAACAACTCAAGGAAAGCGAGATCTAATCCCGTTCTTTTGTGTGCCCAGCATCTGCGGGCATGGGGATTGAAAGGGGGGATGCGATGAAGTGACCCGCAGACAGCTTGTGTCCGCCAGCCGGTGCGAGTCCGGTCCTGGTAGTCGCCAGGGAGCCAGGTAGCAGGCTGCCGGCGCTGAAGGGAAACCTTCGGCGTCGAAGCGCAGCGTCAAAGTCTCGTCTATGAGAGGCAAGCAATCGGCCAGCCCGCAGCATCAAGCGAATCCTGCAGCCCCGTGAGGTTAACCCGCAAGGGACAGGGGGAGCCGAGCCGCTAAAAGAACGGCGAAGGCCACGGACGGCGCAAAGACCCTGGACGGCAGCGCCCAAGAACCCCCCGGGGTAGGGGGAACGGGATGGCCGGAAGGTGGGCACGGGAACTGGGGAGGCCCTCCCCGGCCCCGGTTCTGCGAGCCGGGAGGAGGCGGTGCGTATAACCGCACACACGGGAAGTCGCACCGAAGCCGGGTGGGCGTCGGATGGGGCCGTAGTACCGGTGATGGGTGGGACAACACAACCCCCCGGAGGAAAGGGCCCCTGCCGCATAACACGCTTGAGCAAAGAAAGAAGGTCGAGGACTGCCGATAATGGCTAATGCCTCCATCGACAAGACCGAGGAACTCAGAGACAAGCTCTACCGGGCGGCCAAGCAGTCGCCCCAGCGACGCTTCCACGCGCTCAGTGACAAGGTCTATCGCAGGGACTTTCTCGAGCGCGCGTGGAAAGTGGTAAAGGCGAACAAGGGCGCACCCGGCGTCGACGGTGTGACCATCCAAGACATCGAGGACCACGGCGTCGATGCTCTCTTAGACGCCTTGGCGGCCGAGCTCAAAGACGGCACCTACCGCCCGCTTCCCGTGCGCAGGGTGACGATCCCCAAGCGAAATGGCGGAGGTCAGCGCCACTTGGGTGTCCCTGCGGTCCGTGACCGGGTTGTGCAGGCGGCAGTGAAGCTGGTCATCGAGCCGATCTTCGAGGCCGACTTCCTCGACTGTTCGTTTGGCTTTCGGCCGAAGCGCTCGGCGCACGACGCTCTGGACGTGATCCGCACCGAGGTCACCCGGGGTCGCGTGTGGGTGGTCGATGCCGACATCGCAGGCTTCTTCGACGCCATCGATCGTGGTGTGCTCCGTAATGCATTAGAGGAGCGCATCAGCGACGGGGTGATCGTCAAGTTGATCCTGGGGTGGCTGCGGGCCGGGGTGCTTGCAGGCAGGTCACTGCTTCGCCCCGACACCGGGACGCCCCAGGGCGGGGTGATAAGCCCCTTGCTCGCCAACGTGGTGTTGCACCGGCTCGATCGTGAGTGGGAGGCACACCACGGAAGGCTCGGGGTCATGGTGCGGTATGCCGACGACCTCGTGATCCTGTGCCCGACCAAGGAACGAGCCGAGGCGTCGCTTGCGGCGCTGACCGCCATCCTCTCGGCGCTCGGCCTCAGTCTCGGGTCCGCAAAGACCAGGCTGGTCGACCTGCGCGTCGGCGGTGACGGCTTCGATTTCCTTGGCTTCCACCACCGCAGGGTCGAGTCCCGCAAGGGCAGGTATTTCTGCGCCCGCTGGCCGTCCCGGCGTGCGGTGCAAGACGCCAAACAAGCGATCAGGGCACTGACCGACAAGCGTCGGCGCCTGCTGCCGGTCGGCAAGGTCGTGATGGACATCAATCGGTTCCTCATCGGATGGCGCAACTACTTCCGGTGGGGCAACTCGACACACGTCTTTCACGATCTCGACCGCTTTGTCGAGGTCCGGCTCGCCGGACTCATCGCTAAGAAACACAGGCGTCGGCGAACGTTCGGGTTCCATGTCATCAGGCGCAATCGAGACCTGTGGCCCGTGCGGCTAGTGGGAAGCGTCCGGTATTGGGCTGCGAATGCCACTCGGTGAAGGGATGCGGTTGAGCCGTGTGAGGGAAAACCTCACGCACGGTTCTTTGAGGGGGCGGAGGAGACGTACCAGTGCAACCGCTTGCGCAAACGTGGGTTAGCGGCCCGGCCTTCAAGCAAGGCGTGGCAGGCTCACTGATGCTGGTGGCGCGCCTCCGCCCTACTCGACCTCCTGTATGCACCCTCACGGTGCCTAGAGAAGAAAAGAACGGGCCTAGGACGGA
>OCZV010000095.1_pt1 | contig 32298 bp, 42 predicted proteins | sample 1539051 | NCBI WGS metagenome assembly OCZV01 (sample SAMEA3113581, study PRJEB22503) | soil metagenome
TGCCGATTGCGCACGACATCGATTCTGAGACTGCAGCGGCTCTGGGGCTCACGGGCGTGGCCGCCTGGATGTCGCTGTCGAGTCGGGGGAGGATCGCGCAGGGAGAACAGGTGCTGATCCTGGGAGCCAGTGGCGCGGTCGGTCAGATCGCTGTGCAGGCCGCTAGGGTTCTCGGCGCGGGACGGGTCGTTGCAGCAAGCCGCTCGGAGGAGGGCCGATCCGTTGCCCTCAAGCTCGGAGCGGACGCTGTTATCGACAACAGTGGAGAAGATGTCGACCTCATCGTGGCGCGCATCAAAGAGGCTTGCGAGGGCCCTCTATCGCTTGTGATTGATCCGGTATGGGGCGCAGGTTCCGCGGCGGCCATTCGAGTCCTGGCACCCAACGGAAGACTGGTTAACTTCGGGAGCGCCGGAGGTCCGATCGTGGCCCTTGAGTCCGCGGTGCTTCGATCCAAGTCACTGTCGATCCTGGGCTACACCAACGTGATGTTGTCTTTCGATGAGATGTGCACGGCCGTCACCGCTCTCCATGAACGAGCTGCCGAGGGGCACATCGAAGTGCTGGTGGAGAGAGTCAGTCTCGACGATATTCCCACAGCGTTTGAGCGCGCAGGTCAGTCCCCGCACCGAAAGCTTGTGGTCGTGCCGCCGGTAGTTTCAGCTGCTGTGGTCGCGACGGACGAAGGTTGTTTATGAAACCACTAGGACGTCGCGATCCGTCGCTCTAGGCTGGACGAGCATCGGATTAACGGACGTGGAGAGCAGCAAATGTCCAGGGAGCGGGCAGGGCCTCGGTCTCGACCTGGGGGCCTGGGTGTAGAGGGCCGAGCGGAACTCCTCGGCCGCACAACGATCTTCTCCGGGCTCAGTTTCGACCAGCGCGTCCTGGTGGCTCGAAGTTGCGTTGAACGCAGCTACAAGAAGGGTCACCTGGTGTTCTGCGAGGGGGACCCAGGGGATGCTCTCTTCGTCATCGCCGGCGGACTTGTGAAGATCTTCGTCACGTCCGAGCAAGGGAACGAGATGGTGCTTGTGACGCTCCGAGAACCAGACGTCTTCGGCGAGCTCGCGTTGGTCGATGGCGGCGCCCGGTCCGCCTCGGCCGAGGCTCTGACCTCCGTCGATCTCCTTGTCCTTGGGCGCTCAACGTTCTACGGCATCCTGGACGGCAACATGCCCTTGGTCGAATCGTTGATGAGGGCGATCGGCCGGCAACTGCGCCGGATCAGCGACCAGACCGCAGATTTCATGTTCCTAGATCTATACGGCCGCGTGGCGAAGTTGCTCGTGAGGTTTGTGGACCAGCAAACTGCAGCCACCGGTCGGTCTGCTGAGGGCGACCTCACTCTGGACCTTCATCTGACCCAGAAAGAACTGGCCAGCATGGTCGGGGGGTCGAGGCAGAGCGTCAGTCAGATTCTGCATGCCATTGAACGGCGAGGCTCAATAGAGATCGAAGGCCGCCGCATCGCGATCCGAGACATCCAAGCTTTGCGCCGGCGCGCCAGAATGTCGACGGAGACGTCGACATTCTGAGGAGTTTCCGGCATTCCTCCAGCTCTAGCTGTCGGGTTTCCGTCAATTAAGTGTCACCCCTCTAACTGATTCGTTCCTCCTTTGATCAGAGCATCAATCCAACAGCCGCCGAATCGGCCGGCGGTCTCGGAAGCAGGGAGGCGGGATGGATCACAACCTCAATGGGGAGATTGCAAGTGCCCGCGTGGACGACATGATCGCCCGTGCGGATTCGTACCGACTGGCGCAACCGGTCTCGAGGCATGAGGGGTCGAGCCGCGCGGAAGGTTTCCTGGCCAGGCGGGCCCTCGCAGCAGTCGCGCTTTCGATCCTTCTTGTCTTTGCCTTCGCCTCGGCCTCGCTTGGCGTCCCTCCGGATTCGGGCGGTGGCGGCGGCTCGGAGGGGTCGATCGTCAAGACAAGTCATAAGGAGCGCGGAGTAGTGCCGAGCGGGCTGCCAATTGCCGCTCCTCTCATCGTCCTGGCTGCCGGAACCGGCTTCGCGATCCTGCTTGTGGCCGCGAGGCGCAGGTTTACGGCGCGTGCCTAAGTGCACGTGAGATGGCGTACCCGGGTGATGCGATTAGGTCGTTCGCCACAGACAAGCGCATAGCGGAGCGAAATGCAGGGCGGACGAATTGTGAGGGGCCAGATAACTGGCCCCTCACTTTGATTGCCGAAGGTTCAAGAAATCTTTGTTGGCACCGCCGTCAGATGCCCTTCCCGGCGAACTGGATGGCTAAGCGCCGGTTCCTGATGCACTCCGGTGACAAGTCGCGCATCGTCGAGACTCAAACCGACCGCCGCGAACAGCTGCCAGACGCCGGGCAGACCCTTCAGCGGACGAGTGTCACGCTCCTCGAACGTGATTCCCGAGCCTGCAACTACGTCCCTCACGGTGCCCGTAACAAGTACTTCCCCAGGCTTCGCAACTTGAGACAGCCGAGCCGCTGTGTGCACCGCCACTCCGCTTACCTTCTCGCCGAACCTTTCGCACTCTCCGGTGTGCAGTCCAACTCGCACCTCGAGCCCAAGCATTTTCATCGATCGCGTCAGGGAAAATCCACATCGGACGGCAGACGTCGCGGTGTCGAAAATGGCGAAGAATCCGTCCCCGGCACAATCGATCTCTCGCCCAGAGAAGCGATCAAGGAACTCGCGCACCGTGGCGTGATGTTTTTCTAACAAGACGCTCCAGCGTCGGTCGCCGAGTGCCACGGCCAGCTCCGTCGATCCGACCAGGTCCGTGAATAGCAGCGTGACCAAGACGCGCGAGGAATCGTCCATGCGATTGGTCTCAAAGAGTTTCCGCTGTTCACGGTCCATCTCGGACCGTCCTTTCTCCCCGCTACGGGCGGGGGTCTGTACTGCACAGGTTTGCAACTGGTTGAGTCACCTCGATCGACGTTTGCGGACATGGCTGAACTCGGTCCATCTCTCAGAATGAGGAACCGGTCTTGGCTAAGAAGCCTGGCCAGAAAAGAAAAAAGCCGCCGGTTGGCGGCCATCGCGTCTACGGGTTGTAGAAGGCTAGGCCGCGATCCTCGGAGAGGTCCCAAGCGCGATAAGAAACATGCAAGTGGCCGTTACCTTCATCTTGTGACCCTCCTTTCGCAGCCGAATACTGAGACCATACGCCCGACGGGATAGGCGCGCAAGACCAAATTTCTTATCAGCGCGCGGTGAGGGCCGGCATCATTAGATACCGGCCCCCTGGTGTGGCTGTGACTCGGCTATTGCACGGTGAACTGCGCCGTCATTCCCTCCATTGCGTGTGGCGGGCCCTCCGCGGACTCGGCCGCTTCCAAGCTCGTCGAGCCCATGGGAACGAAGCAGAGCACCGCGTACTCACCTGCTTCGAGGTCCAGGCTCTCGACATCCGACTCCCCAGGAGGAGCAAACAGAGCTCGAACGAACTCCACTTTCTTCATGGCCTTCTTCTCGGGCATCTGAAGCAGATCATCAACGGAGAGACCTTCCTCCAGGATTCGCATTAGAAGCATCTCGTGGAGTTCCGCGCCTCCGTTGGAGAATTCGAACGTTACACGTCCAGCGGCAAGCGACTCGGGCAGGTTCTCGAATCCGTAGTCCACGGCGGTGACGGTGGCCTTCTGTGTTTCGCAGTTGTCGGCGAGGTACGCATCCAGAGCCCCGTCACTGGTGTTGAATTCGTCGGACTCGATCCCGCTCGTGTCTTGCTCTTCCAGAGCGGCGCGTGCTGCGGAGACGATGACACCAACTTCGCCCGCGATGGTCTCCGGGGCCTCCGTCTCGACTGCATCCAGAAGAGGAGCCGGGTCCTCGCCGGGCATGCCCTCCGAAGCAGCGATGACAGCGGTCTCTCCCGCAACGGCGGCGTCGCAGAAGGCCTCTACGTCAACGTCGACTGCAGCGGGCTGGGCGGTACCGTCTGCGCTTGGTTTGTCGTCGGCGGCCTTGTTGCCGGCGTCGCCCCCATCAGAGCCGCAGGCGGCGAGCACTACTGCAACCAGAGCGGTCGCAGCCAGCAACTTGGTCGTTCGAATCAGCATGTCGTCTCCTTCCTCGGTTGTGACTGACGTCACTCTGGGAGACGACCGTCCGGAAACCGTTACGGCGGCGGCAGGTGCAGGGGTAGCCGAGATATTGACTCAAAACAGTGCGGCGAAATGGCGCGTCGCGCCAGTATCTTGTTGTTGCTGCTGTTGCTACATTGGGTTGCTGTTCGGTTCGGCGCGTCGGCCGCTTTCGGCGGCTCTCGACTCTTGCGGTGTTGACTCCTGGTCCACCTGGCGACTAAGGCGATGACGGCGAGCAACACAACCGCGGCGGCAATCACGCTCGTGCGCCCGACCCACCGCTCGACCACATGCCAGCTGCGACCGGCGACGACTCCAAGGAGCAACGTGCCGGTGGCCCAGACGATCCCGCCTGCAACATTGAAACTGAGAAACGATCGGTATCTCATTCCCGCCCACCCAGCGACTGCAGGTACAAGAGCGCGGAGGACCCCAACAAAGCGACCAAAAAACACGGCGCGTCCACCGCGTGCTCTGGTGTATCGGCGCGCTCGCTCCCAGTTCTCCGCTCCAATGCGCCGGCCGAGCCGGGTAGTTGTGAGCCGCGGGCCGAAGCGACGCCCGAGTTCGTAACTTATTGAGTCACCGGTGATTGCGCCCGCACTGGCGGCAACCAGCATCCACCCGAGCTCCGCGTGGCCCTGGGAAACAAGGACTCCCCCCAGGATCATCGCCGTCTCTCCCGGGACGAGGATGCCGACGAACAGGCCGCTCTCTGCCATGGCGAGTAGTCCGACACCGATGTACGCGGCAAGGCCCGAGAACTCCAGGAGGGATTCCATTGGCTCACGGTATGGACGGCCTGAGATGGGGTCATCCGCCGAAGGGCATAGGGACTGGTTTATTTCCGGGCTCCTGCCCTGCTAAAGGCAACCAAATCGACCCGCGGCGCCCATCACTTGGGCGGCAGAGACTCCACGAAATCGAGAGCGGATCGGATGCGGCGGCGGAGCGCCGGCTCTTTCTCGATACCGGCGCGCCCAACGAACACGAAGCCCTTCATCGGTCGACCGGTAAAGTCCATGGGTCGCACGTTGGGGTCCTTGAGCGCCTGAAGAGCGCGCTCTGGTCCCAGGCGGAGGACGATGTCGTCGTTGAGAACTCCGCAGCACATGTGGCCCTTGACCATGAAGGCCACGCCTCCGAACATCTTGCGCTCGTCAAAGCCGGCATGTTCGGAAAGTATCTCCCTCACGCTTGCGGCAATCTCTTCGCTATACGCCACCGACCGAACTTCCCTTATCGCGGGCCCCGGCCGGTATCCATGAGGGCAGCCCAAACGGCTCGCCGATGTGCGCGTTGGGGAAACCTGTGATCACTGAGATCGAGTCGCTCTCGATAGAGAAAACCATCATCCCGTAGAACTGGTAGCCGTCGCCTTCCGGGTCGGCGATGTAGGCGGCAGTTGCAGGTTGGCGGTTCGCCCGGACTTCCACCAGCCGGATGATGTCGATGCGCCCGTCTGCTGGAACCCGTGACAGGAAATCGATGATGGCGTCCCGACCCCTGAACCACTCTGGTCGTGGCGGCATGGCGAGCAGTGCGTCCTCTTTGAGCAGGGCCGCGAGCCCCTCAAAATCGGCTCGATCCCATGCCTCGATGAAACGGTTGAGAAGTTTCCGCTCCGCGTGGTCGGCCGGTACCACCGCCCCGCCCCCCGAAGGGTCATCCGTTGCTCGGGTTCGCAAAGTTGACCGTGCTCTCTGCAGTGCACTGTTGACACTTGCGACGGAAGCCTCCAATCCGTCGGCCACTTCCTTGGCGCTCCAGTCGAGGACGTCTCGCAGTATGAGGACCGCCCTCTGCCGCGGCGGGAGGAGCTGAATGGCTGCAATGAAGGCGATGGCTATGTTCTCCTTGCGGACTAGGCGCTCGGCCGGGTCGTCGATCTCATCCAGTAGCCGGTCTGGATACGGCTCGAGATAGGGGACGTCTGCAAGCACCGGCGGCCCTCCCGACCACTGCTCTCGGGCAAGGAACCGGGGGCGCCTTCTCGAAGCAAGTTCGTTGAGGCACGTGTTGGTGGCAATCTTGTAGAGCCAGGCGCGAAACGTTGAACGCGGCTCGAAGGTGTCTAGGCGGCGCCAGGCCTTGAGCAGGGTGTCCTGAAGCATGTCGTCCGCATCGCTCAAGGAACCGGTCATCCGATAGCAGTGGATGTGGAGCTCCCTGCGGAAGGGCGCCACCAACTGCTCGAACGCATCCCGCTCTCCGAGCCGGGCGGCATTAATAAGTTCACGGCCCTCGTGTGGTTCTAATCCTCGGTTTCTTGCCGGCATGCGCTCAGAGTAAGTCAGTCGGCTGCGGTGGCTCGGCCATACATTCGAGTGGCGGGCCGGTACGTGAGGACGGCAAGAACGACTATCACGATAGCTCCTACATAGACGTCTCCCCAGTTGACGTTTCCGAAGGCGATCGACCGGCTCGCGTCGAGAATCGGTGTGAACGGGTTCCACTCAGCAACTGTGCGAAACCAACCGGGCATTAGCGCGGCTGGTACCCAGAAGGTCGAGAACATGATCACAGGCATGAACAGTGGTTGCAAACCGAGAACAGCTGAGTGATTACGAGTCTTTAGGGCCGATACGTAGAAGATTCCGTTCCATGCCACTGCTAGTAAACACGCCGTGAGGACAATGGCAACGAACGCTACCGGTCCGGGCATGTCCGCCCCGAAGAGCGTGGCGACCGTCAGTACCACGCTCGCCGGGATCGCTGCGCGCACCGCCTCGAAGGCGAGCTTCCCGGCAAACACCGACGCCGGGTGGATGGGAAGTAGTCGAAGCCTTTCGATGAAACCGGAATCGATGTCTCGCAGGAGGCCGGTCGCCGTGTATCCGGCGCCGACGAAAACTGACAGGAGCACCCCTCCGCTAGCGACCCAGTTGATGAAATTGTCGGTCGGCCATTCTGGAACTTCCCCGATCCTCCCGAAAACACCCTGGAACAGGACCAGGACAAACAGCGCCAGCAGCGTGGGGGCCACGAAGGCGAGGCCGGCGTTGCGAATCGCTTCCTGGGCAGTCCGGCGGAAGATGAGCCGGCTATCCCTCAAGAACTTGCCGAAGTCGTGCATCTCTAGCTCCGATTCAAATGAAGGGTGAGCGTGGCCCATGCGAAAAAATGGCCCACGATTATCCACGCGACGAGAACTGTGCCGGCGGCAAGGAGCTCCTCCGACAGAAGCTCCCCGAGCATGGCCTCTCTCGCTCCGTCTACGACAATCGTCACCGGGTTGAGGCGGGCGATTGCTTCGCTCCAGGCCGGCATAACTGCAAGCGGAACAAGGGCGCTGGAGAGGAACGCAAGTGGCAGTCCTACCGGCTGAAGTGTAAATGGGGTCTGGGGATCCTGGCTGAGAATCGCCACGATATAGAAGAGCGCGCTGTAAGCGATCCCAAGCAGCGCTACAAGAACCACCACAACCGCGATGCCTGCGAGCCCGTTTTCCGCGTGGGCCCCAAACGCAAACCCGACCGCCACCACGATGGCGACTCCAGGAAGCAGTCGGGCTCCCTCGAAGAGTGTGCGTCCGACCAGCATTGATCCCACGTTTATGGGAAGCAATCGGAGACGTTCGAGATAGCCGCTCTGGACGTCCGCCGCCAAACTGGATGATGTCGCACCCGCCCCGAGAAGTGCCACCAACACCACCACGCCCGGAGCTAGATATTCGTCGTAGTTTGTCGAGGCTAATCCCGCCACCTCCGCGATGCGGTCGAAGAGCGCGGTGAACACAACTGTCATCAGGAGTGCCGGGAGCATCGGGAGCACGAAAAAAGGTCCGGGATCGCGTGCAGCAGCTCGAGCTTGTCTGCCGAATACCAGTGCGGTCTGTGCGGCGAAGGCGGTCATGCCGCAGCTCCGTCCCTGATGCCGTCGGCGCTGATTACGATCGACGATCCCGTGAGATCCAGGAAGACGTCCTCCAGGCTCGACTCGCGGACTCCTAGGTGTGTGATCTGCGGTCCGCCGAGCCTCAGACGACCAAGGATGTCAAGAAGTTCGCTCCCTTGGATGGCCGAGGCCATGCTGATCTCGGCCCGGTTTACCCCCGTGGATCTGATGGCGGCGTCGGGGCCTTTTCCGTCGAGCGAATGGCGAAGCTCATCGAGGTTCCCCGAATGCTCGACTGTGATGATGGTCCGACCGTGACGAGTCTTTAGGGCTGCAGACGTTCCCTCTGCGATGATTGAACCCTGGTCCACGATGGCGATGTGATCTGCGAGCTCGTCGGCCTCCTCCAGGTACTGCGTCGTAAGGAATATCGTCACTCCACCGTCGCGGAGGCGCCGCAACTCCGACCACAGCGCACGACGACTCTGAGGATCGAGTCCGGTAGTCGGCTCGTCGAGAAACAGCACTTTCGGTTGGCTCAGGAGTGAGGTGCAGATGTCGAGGCGGCGCTGCATACCGCCGGAGAACGAGGCAATCTTGCGATCCCCGTGTTCCGCAAGTCCGAAGGCCTCCAGAGCGGTGTCCGCTCGGCGCCGTGCCTCTCGGCGGTCCATGCCCCAAAGCCCCGCGACGAGGCGTACGTGTTCGAATGCGGTCATTGTCGGATCGAGGGCGGCTTCCTGGAGTGTCACGCCAATCTGGCGTCGGAGTTCGAGCGGCCTCGAGATGTCCACTCCGGCCACGGTCGCCGAACCGGCCGTCGGCCGCGTCAGCGTGGTGAGTATTCGCACGGTCGTGGTTTTACCGGACCCGTTGCGGCCGAGGTAGGCAAAGATCTCGCCTTCTGCGATTTCGAACGTTACCCCCGCGACGGCCTCGACTTCTCCGTAGACCTTCTGGAGGCCCACGGCCTTGATCGCCGCCGATGCGAGCACCTTGCTGTTATTGAGACTGGTGCGGTCCGACATCAAGTCCGCATTTCAAACAGCGCGAACACGGCTCCACCCGGCTCGCGGATCGGTGTGTATGTGCCGGCGGGCCCCTCGGTGGCGGGTTGCAGCACCGTCGCGCCGAGCTTCTCCGCCCTTTCCGTCGCGGCCTTCAGGTCATCTACCTGGATGTAGGGGAACCAGCCGACGTGCTCGCCGGCGTCGGCGATGAGTGACGCCCATGGCTCCTCGGCTCCGATCATCGAGAGCGTGCCATTGCCGGTCGGGACCTCGGCGACCTTCCAACCGAAGAGCTCCTCATGAAAGGCACGGGACTTGGCGGCGTCCGTGCTCCGCAGGTCGAACCAGACGAATGGATCGGTCACGGCGATCTCCTCCTGTTCACCCGATTTACGGCCGTATAACAATCGGAGGAGCTCGAACTAATCGGTCGGCGCTTGGTTTTCTAGGTTCCTTTTTGGGCGAGCCGAGGATCCGGCAGCTGAAATGGCAGTTAGGCCCACTATTTGGGGGTTGATTGCCATCTGAACATCTTCTGCAGAGCTTGATCCCTCGCCATTGACCACATCAAGCCGAAGGGAAGGAGCAAACTCCCGTTCTTGCCGTTGCCGTCTCGGCCGATTCGCACGTCTATGTCGAACACCACCACGGGCCATACGAGGATGGCGATGAGCAGGGAAACGATGCCCCTGACGCTGTCGAGCCTCTCAAAGTAGTTCCGAGCTGCCGCTACTAGGACCCCGATGACTATGTAGATAAGAGCAAGAAGCCTCATCGGCTACTCCAAGGTTCGAGGGAATGCTTACAGTGGGCGATACCCGTGAGCCCCGACACGTAACCTCGGCTCGTCGCAGCAGGTCATGCGCAAATCCAGGTGATCCGCGCAACTATCGACGCCCTGTGAGTGACGCGCTATCGTGGCGCCTATGAGGGTGCCAGAGCTCCGTCCACTCGCGGTCGGTGAGATTCTGGACGTCTCCATCAAGCTCTATCTTCATCACGCTCTCATATTGATCAAGATTGTGGCTATCTTCGTCGTCCCCATCAGCCTGCTCTCGTTCCTCGTGATTCTTTCTGCAGCGCCCGACGGCACATTCGTCCGTGAGGGACAGGTCTTCGTACCCACAGAAGACGACCTCAACTCCCTTCTTGCCGGCAGTTTCTTTGCCGTGCTTCTGGGAGGAGTCGGCACATTGCTCGCGACGGGGGCAGCGTTTCGCGCGGTGGGCGATGCTTATCTCGGCCGGACGCCCGATGCCGGTCGGTCGCTGAGTTTTGCGGGCAGGAGATTCTTCTCGTTCCTTTGGGTGAGCATCCTCGTCATTATCGTCATCGGTATTGGTTTTCTGTTGCTGGTGGTCCCGGGGATCTACTTGATGGTCGCGCTGTCGGTCACAGTACCGGCACTGTTGCTTGAGGATGTTCGCGGAGGAAAGGCACTTAGCCGATCGCGCGAACTCGTCAAAGGGCGATGGTGGCCCGCTCTAGGAACCTTGCTGCTCGGAATCGTTCTTATCCCGGCGGTCGTAAGTTTCGTGATCGATCTCCTGTTCAATGCCGTACTGATCGGTGACGTCGATGGTGTTACTTCGTTCTTCTTCTTGGGCTCAATCGCGGACATCCTCAACGGCATAATCACTACACCCATCCAGGTGGCCGTGGTGACCGTCCTCTATTTTGATCTGCGAGTCCGCAAGGAGGGGTTCGATTTGGAACTCCTTGCCCGGCAGATCGGTGCTGCCTCCGACACGTCCTCTTGGACGCCTCCGGATGGTGAGCCTCCACAGCCTGCTCCGCCGCCGGGTCTTTAGTCAGCGAAGGATGGTCGGGACCCGCCTGGCCCTCATTGTCGGGGTGTCGTTACTGTTGCTCGGCGTGGTTGTGGGACCCGCCCGCGCCGATCAGGTCACCGGAGACGAACTCCGTGAACTGGCTCGGCGAGCCATCGATGATGAATCTGCGTTGGCGGAGTTGCGCCGGGTGGAACAAGTTGATGGCCGCCCGGTGGACATCGCAACGTCACTGAGCGGTGCCGAAGGCAACGAATTGCGGGGCCGCCTCGAGGCCCTCGCTGCGGATGATGCCGACGACGAGATAGACGCCGATTCGGCGCGCGAGGACGCCCGAACAATCCTTGCCGACCGGCGGTTCAATGCCGACTCGCCTCCCCGACCGTTGCGCGGATTTGTCGAGCGTTCAGGGGACTGGCTTAGGCACCGCTTCGATGCGCTGATCAGCTACATCCCGGGCGGCCCGGCCGGACTATGGCTGCTAATGGCGGCGATCGTTGTTGCAGTCTCGGCGATGGTAGCGGCTCGAACCGCGCGGCGCCGCAACCTTCCGATTGAGCGCCGGGCACATGGGCCAAACGGTAGTCACGAAAGCCTTAGTCCCACGGTCCTCGAGCGCCGGGCATCCGCCGCCGAGGGTGAAGGCGACTACCGTTCGGCCGTCCGATTGCGCTTCCGTGCCGGGCTGTTGTCTCTCGACCGCCTGGGGGTTATCGACTATCGACCGTCAATCACCTCGACCGAGGTGGCAGCGACCGTTCGTTCGACCACGTTCGGTGTCCTAGCTGCAATGTTCGACGAGATCGCGTACGGGGGAAGGGCGGCTGGGCCTCACGATGCAGCGGCGGCCCGAGATTCTTGGGAGCAACTCAGAGCGGAGGTCGGACGGCGATGAGCCGGCTTCGCGCTCGATGGGAGGGATTCGAGGCCACGACCAAGCTGATGGTAGTCATCATCATCACAGTGGTTGCTGTGAACCTGGCCGGCATGGCGTCGAATGTCGTCTTTGGAGGTGGAGCCAGTGGCCGGGACTGGTCGTCGTACGGGACCGTTCCGAGGGGGACCGCGGCATACGCCGAGTTGCTGGTCGACGAGGGGCACCAGGTGGAGCGACTCCGATCAAACCCTTCGGAGACCGATCTTGACCCGGGCGACAGCGTTGTCGTTCTTGGTGCCAATGGACTCGCGGATAATGAGGCCGCCGCGCTGCTCGCCTTTGTGGAATCGGGAGGCCGCTTGATTCTCGGCGTTACCGACGAGGCTGCATGGTTGGGCGAGATAATTGATTCCTCACCAATCTGGATCGCTGCGGGGACGACACGTGCGGAGGTTATCGCGCCGGCACCTGAGACTCGTGGCGTGAGTCAAGTGCGCGGAGCTGGACGTGGAGCCTGGTCGCGCCCCGAGGGAACTCTCCCCGTTCTCGGTAGTGACGACCTCGCGACGGTCACCGTGGCGAGCCCCGGACGGGGACGCGTGGTGTTGCTCGCCGACCCGAGGTTTCTAACGAACGATTCTCTGGCGCACGGCGATAACGCGGCCTTGGCGCTGGGCATCGCCGGAGCACCGGAACGTACCGTGCTGTTCGCCGAGTCGTTTCATGGATACTCGCAGGCCACCGGATTCTCTGCGATCCCTCCCCGCTGGAAATGGTCTTTATCCGGCCTTCTGGTTGCCGTCGCCGCGTGGCTGGCCGACCGGGCGCGCAGGTTCGGCCCACCGAACCAGAAAGCTCGAGAACTGGCGCCGCCGCGGCGCGACTTCGTGTCTGCTCTCGCAGTCACGCTCGCTCGCACGGGACGAAGAGAGGAGGCGGTAGCTCCGGTGAAAGAACATGCTCGGGCGCTTCTCGCCCAGCGATCTGGCCTGGCCGCCGACCCCTCCCAAGAGTCCCTTGAGCGCGCGGCGGTCGATCTCGATCTCCCCGAGCGAATCAAAACCGCCCTGTTCTCTCCCGCGGGTGACGACGACGATGTGATAGCGGCCGGGAGGGCCATGCTCTTTCTATCGAGAGGGGACAAGTGAAGCGATTGCGGGAACTTGTGACGGAGCAGATCTCTAGGGTGGTCGTCGGCCAGGGGGAGGCAGTCGACACTCTGCTGATCGCCATCGCCCTTGGTGGACACGTCCTACTCGAGGGTGTTCCCGGAGTGGCGAAAACGCTGCTGGCGAACGCATTCTCCAGGACCTTAGGACTCGGGTTCCGTCGCATTCAGTTCACGCCCGACATGCTCCCCTCGGATCTCACGGGGACGATGACTTTGCGCGCGGGCGAACTCGTTTTCCGACCCGGACCCGTATTCACCAATTGTTTGCTTGCCGATGAGATCAACCGAACTCCACCCAAGACGCAGGCTGCGCTTCTCGAGGCGATGCAGGAACAGCAGGTGACGGTCGACGGCGAGCCTCATCGGCTTCCCGAACCCTTCCTCGTCATGGCCACCCAGAATCCCATTGAATACGAAGGCACTTATCCGCTCCCCGAAGCGCAACTCGATCGGTTTATCGCGAAGGTCGAGATGGGATACCCGACGGAAAGCCAAGAGCGTGAGATTCTTCGCCTCCGGCATCGAGGGGTTTCCCCGGAGGCTCTCGACAAAGTCGAGCCGGTGGTGGGGGGAGACGAGATAGCCGCGGCGCAACGCGATGTCGACGCCACGATGGTGACGGACGAGGTTGCCGACTACGTGGCGGCGATAGTCAGACGTACTCGCGAGCTGCCCAGCGTGGTCTTGGGAGCCAGTCCACGGGCGGGCGTGCACCTACTCTCGGTGGGCAAAGCTGCGGCCAGACTTTCGGGTCGAGACTTCGTGACTCCCGACGATGTTGCCGACTATGCCCCGGCCGTGTTGCGCCATCGCCTGGTATTGAGTCCGGAAGCCGAGCTCGAACGTTTTACTGCCGACGACGCCATTCGATCGGCCCTGGCGTCGGTGACCGTACCTCGGTGACCGGGCGGTTGCTCCGATGAGTCTTACGCCGAGGGCGGCAACGCTGCTTGGGTCTTGTGCTCTGGCGGCCTTGCTCATACCAGCGGAGCTTGCCGGACTGGCGATACTCGCGATTGTGGTTGTAGCGCTCGTCGATGCATGGGTCGTTCGCGGTTCGCTCCAGATTCGTCGTCGGGTCCCGCGTGTTGTCTCGCGGGGCGTGCCCTCCGACTTTTCGATAACGACAGGCCCGACACGTGCCGGTCGTGTGCGGTTGCGCCAGGCCACGCCTGCCGACATCACCATCGACGTTCCGGAGGCAGACGGTGAGCTCCGGGCGAGGATCACCGCTCAGCGACGTGGCCTTCATACGCTCCCCGAGGTGGCAGCGCGCACAGATGGCCCACTCGGCCTTGGGCGCTGGTATCACAGGGGTGGCGGAGACCATGGCGTTCTGGTCTTCCCGGATCTCGTGTCGGCGCGGAGGCTCGCGCTTGCGGTTCGAGAGGGCCGCTTCCGGGAGCCCGGCCGCGCGCCGCGTGGGCCACTTGGATTGGGGACGGATTTCGAGTCGATCCGCGATTACAGCCCCGATGACGACATCCGGCTAGTGAACTGGATTGCGACCGCCCGACTCGGAAAACCGATGAGCAACCAGTACCGCCTCGAGCAGGATCGCGAATTGATTTGTGTCATCGACTCCGGACGACTGATGGGCGCGCCGCTGGGGGAGGTGACCCGCCTTGATGTGATGGTCGACGCTGCGACCGCGATGGTTATGGTTGCGGAACAAATGGGAGATCATTGCGGGCTGATTGCCTTCGACTCCCGTATCCGGCGACGGTTGTCGCCTCGCCGCCGAGCTTCCCGTGATTTCGTTGAATCGATCTTCGATCTCGAACCCAGTAGCGAGGACAGCGACTATGAGCTCGCATTTCGCCATCTCGAGAATTCCAAGAGAGCGTTTGTATTGGTCCTAACGGACTTGCTCGAGGAGTCGGCAGGGCGGGCCCTCATCGACGCGGTCCCTCTGCTGGCGCGCCGCCATCACATCGTGGTGGCGAGCGTCAGCGACACCGATCTCGACGCCCTGGTGACGACCGAACCCACGACAGCTCACGACGTTTATGCCTCGGGGGTAGCACTCGGAGTCTTGGGGGAGCGCACAAAGGTGTCTGCGCGGCTGCGCGGGGCCGGGGCCGAGGTTGTCGAAGGAAAGCCGGGTCAGCTTGGAGCAATCTGTGTTGGCGCGTATCTGAGGGCTAAGGCTCGCGCTAGGTCGTAGTCAGGAATAGGACGGCGCCGGATCCTTGGAACCCCGGAACCAAACGAGCGACCAGTAGAGGCCGGCCAGTGCTATCCCAACGGCCAAGGCGGGAAGCAGTCCCCATCCTGCCGGCGTGACGAACCCCTCGACCAGGCCGGCGACGACCAACCAGAGGGCGGTTCCCAAGACGATTTCCACAGCGGGACGCGCCTCTTCTTTTAGTGCATCAACTCGCCGCCGGTGTCCGGGATCGATCACGGCCCACCCGAGCCTCAGACCGGCGGCTGCCCCGACGACGATGCAAGACAGTTCGAGCAGTCCGTGTGCAGTCACGAGTTCGAGGAACGGAACTGCGTTGCCCGCCTCAACGGCCAACCCCATGACCGTGCCCAATAGCACGGCGTTCGTGAGCAGCACGTATGCCGTTCCTATTCCAGCGAGGATTCCTCCAGCGAAGGCCCAGAAGCTGACCTGGATGTTGTTCGTGAAGATGAAACTCGAAAATGCCGCCTCCTCGGCGGCGGACATCCCTAGGTCGGTTCCCGGTTCACGCGCTTCTGTGACCGACTGGTACTCCTCAGGCACAACGTTCGCCGCTGCTTCGGGATCCGATATTGCCCATGATGTGGCCAATATCCACGGAACGATCAAGAGGCCTGCCGCAATCAAGAGTGCCGCGGGCCGTGCTCGGACCTGCTGCCAGTAGCCACTCGAGATGAAATCAAAGAGTGACCTCCGGTGTGAGGGCGAGTGGTAAACGAGCACCCGCGCCCCCGCCGCAATCTCTTCAAGGCGGCGAGTGGTGGGGTCACCCGGCCACCGCCTGCGAGCCAGCGCGAGGTCCGCGGCCGACCCTCGATATAGGTGCCCAAGACGGCGAACCCCATCGGGTCCCAACCTCTCGGGACGGCCTCGTGCCGCGGCGATGAGCTCCTCGAGCTCCTTCCAGGCGCTCTTACGTTCCGAGATGAATCGGTCTAGTTTCACAGCGTGGACTACGAGGATCGGGTGACCATCATGACTCCCGAGGGAGTCCCGATGGAGTTGCGCCTCGCAGGCGTTGGTTCGCGCGCCGCGGCGGCAGCAATCGACCTGCTTATCCAGTTCGGCTTGATCGTGGCTCTAGTCATCCTCTTTGAGGTAGGTTCCTCGGGCGATCTGCTCGATGGTCAGGTTGCCACCCCTGATCCCTCCGAGTCGGAATTCTTCTGGTTGCTCGCACTATTCAACGTACTCCTGTTCTTGATTCTGTTCCTCTACTACATGCTGTTTGAGGCGCTGTGGTCGGGCCGTACCCCCGGCAAGAGAGCTTCCCGGCTGAGGGTGGTTCGAGTGGCGGGCGGACCGGTCGACTTCAGGTCGGTGGCGATTCGGAACCTGCTTCGCTTGGTCGACCTCCTGCCTCTCAACTACGGGATCGGGATCATTTCGATTCTCGCTACGCAACACAACCAGCGGATCGGAGATCTGGTGGCCGGAACTCTCGTGGTTCGAGACACGCCTATCAAAGAACCGGCGCGCTCGAGTGATCTGGCCAGGCTGTCGGCTGGATTGCAGAGAACGGAGGAACTGAATGCGTGGGATGTGAGCGGGATTAGCCAGCAAGATTTCGCGACGGTCCGCAAGTTCCTCGAGCGCCGGGATGACCTGAAACAGGAGGTGCGGACTCGGATTGCGAAAGAGCTGGCGACTCGGCTTAGGTCGCAGGTGGGGGGCGTCAACGTTGAGACGATGCCCTACGAGGCCTTTCTGGAGCGACTTGCCGCTGCGAAGGCGGCGCGCCGGTGACCCTATAGTCGATTGATCGAGAATCTTTTATCTCGAGGATTGCAACTTCGAGCCGCTCCGAGCGGTTTGATGTTGCTAAGCTCCGGCGGACTGCGGAGCCCCGCTTTAACCGAGTCGGGCCTTGACGACTATCGAGTTTGCAACGCGCGATTGATCCTCGACGGGAATCAGTTTTCGCATCAGTGCGATCAATTCGTCGGTGAAGAGAGGGTAGAGCGCGCAATCGTCGACCCCCCACGGCCTGCGTGTCACCACCTCGATGTCCCTGAAGCCCGCCTTTTCTAGTTTCTCGACGAAGTCACGCTCCGCCAGGGCCCCGGACACTCAGCCGGCCCATGCGGCCGGATGCGTAAGCACCTCCGGTGGCAGCACATTCTCGTCTACGGTCAGGTCGGACACGCAGAACTTTCCACCCGGGTGGAGGACTCGGGCGCATTCCCTGAGCGTCCGCGCCTTGCGCGGCGACAGGTTGATCACTCCGTTGGAGATGACATGGTCCACTGAGTCATCGGGCAACGGGATGGCCTCCATCTCCCCTTCGAGTGTCTCGACGTTACCTAGTCCGGCTTCGGCCGCACCCTGTCTGGTCTTCTCGAGCATCTCCGGCAGGAAGTCGAGGGCAACGACCTTGCCGGTGGCTCCCGTGCGCTGCGCGGCAATCACCGTGTCGATGCCGGCACCACTTCCGAGGTCCAGGATCGTCTCGCCCCGCTCGATATCCGCGTAGCGGAGGTGGTTGTTGACGCCCAGAGCGCGGCTCGATGCAGACTTCGGGACGCACGCCAACTCCTCGCCCGAGTAGAGCATCGTCGCCACCGCGCTCGTGTCGTGGTCAACATCGCGATAGGCATGTCGTACCAAAGCCTTGAGCTCTTCGCTGTGCATCAGGTCCTGTGCCACCCAGCCCCCCAAAAGCCTAATAGAGCGTGTCGATGTATTCCGTGAGACGAGAACGGGCTCGAGCAGGCAGTTCCTCATAAGCGTGTGAGCCCATGAACTTACGGAGTTCGTCGGCGAACTCCGCCTCCCCGCAGCATCTCTTGCAAACGCCGAGGTGTTCTTCGATCGCTTCCTTGTCGGTTTGCCCAACAGAGCCGTCGAGGTACTCCCATAGCTGACGGACTGCTTCATCGCAACTGATCATGTGTTCTCCTCATTCAGCAAGCCTTTTCTCTCGGCGTACTCCCACATCGTTTTCTCGAAAAGCTTTCGCCCCCGATGGAGCCGTGCCAGAACTGTTCCGAGCGGAGCATCGGTCATCTTCGCAACCTCTTTTGTGGAGAAGCCCTGCATATGCACTAGGACCAGCGGGATGCGATATATCTCCGGGAGGAGCAGCAGAACATTTCGGACGTCGTCGCTCCCAAAACGCTCGAGGAAGTCGATGTGAAGGGAGTCCGAGTAGGGAAACGGATCCTCGTGCGCGATCTTCCGATACAAGGAGAAGCCATCTGCTTCCTCTACCGTGATCTTTTCGGGCTCGCGCGCTCTGGCGCGCCCCAGGTCGCGAGACGAGTTCACCACTATTGATGCGAGCCACGCGGGCGCAGCCTCGGGATCCGCCAGCTGATCGAACCCTCTATACGCCTTCATAAGCGCGTCCTGAACGACGTCCTCCGCGTCTTCTCCGACAAGCCGTCGTGCCAGCGAGTACAGACGGGGGAGCTGCTCTTTGGCAAGGGTTCGAAACTCTTCCTTTTTGTCAATAGCTGTCGCAGATGCCAAAGATGTCCCTTTCGGAGAATCACAGCGTTCAAAGATGTAGACGACTCACACACCGAAGTTATTGCATCGGCCCATTCGTGCAATATGTGTGACCCCTTTTTCCGTCTCACCGTAAAAGGCCGTTGGTGCGGACGGAGGTGGTGGTTTGTTCAAGCAGCTGATCGAAGTGAAGGCGAAGGACGCCGAGGCGCTCTCTACCCATCAGAAAGGACGATGACGATGGCAACGACCACAGCAGGGATCAGTGTCGAATCGCAAGCAGACGAGGGTCGCCTGAACCTGGGCAGCACTCTTATGACTGCGGCCGCTATCGGCTTCATCGGCTACGCAGCCATCTTCTTCGTTCGCAACTTCACAGACGGCTTCCTCGAGCTCGGAGTGGGGCCCAACGAGGTCAACGTGGGGCGCACTGAGATCGAGGCATTCAGCCCGTCGCTGTTCCACTACGTCAGTCATTTGCAAATCGCCGTCTCCGGCTTCATTGCAGCTACCGGCCTGGCCGTGGCGGTGCTGGCGTGGTTCGGGGTGCGCCGCGGGCACGTTTGGGCATGGGCTGGAGCCGTGGGCGCCCCGGTCCTTGGGCTCGCAGTCGCATTGCCGGCTCACTACCCATGGGATCTCGACACGGTGGGGCACCTAGGGCTCATCTATCTGGCGACAGCGATCTTCGTCGCCGGTGCTCTAATCGCTCTCCCGCCAATCCTGCGATCTGCACGGGGGGAGTAGGAACCCACCGCGCGCAGGCGCTGAAACGATTCGACGGCAGGCCCTGGTCGACGGGCCTGCCGTCGCCGCGCTACGCCGTCAACTTGTTCGACGACTGGTCCTCTAGGTTTCGGCGGCGGATAAATGTAGAGGTTTGGTCGTTCGCTTGCGCATCTCGCAAGTAAACGACCACAGGAATCGGACGCAAGACCCCATCCGTGGTAGGAACCTTCGGTGTCTCGTGGGTTCTACCGTCTAGTCGCAGGCATTGTTGCCGTGATGGCAATGACGACGCTGTCCGGATCGACTGCTCCGACCCGGCCCCACACCCCGGCCACGCCCGACCCTAAACGTCGACCCAATATGTCTGCATTCTCTCCGGCCTCAAAGAACCTGCCGACACAGCGAGATGGAATGGCAACGATCCGGCGACGACCGGCGATGCCCAGACCTGTGCCGTTACGGGAGGACGCATCAACGAAGGGCATAGTCCCGAGCGCAGTATCGGCGCGAGGAAACCCGATGGAACCAGCTCCGGCACTGCGGAGGACGGTCACGCCCACGGGCGCCACGACCACCGGGCCCCGACTCCGTGTCTTTAGCCGGCCGGCCTCGTCGTCGACAAGTCAGACCATCGCGACTAAGAACCCTATCGATCAACGCCTAGTGCTACTGGTCAACCGGACCGCAAAGAACGGACGATGGCTCCGCGTCCTTCTTCCCGAGCGACCAAATGGGTCCACTGCATGGGTCCGCTCCGACGCGGTCCTGCTTGTGAAACTCCACCAACGAATCGTGGTTGATCTATCCGATCGCACACTGAAGCACTTCCGAGGGGGTCGCTTGGTGAACGAATTCGTTGTGGGAATTGGCACTCAGGAGACGCCCACTCCAAGGGGGACCTTTTATGTGTGGGCGCGGGTTCCACAGCCGGATTCAACGGGGCCGTACGGTAACTATGCGCTGGGGCTCAGCGGATTCTCTCCGGTCCTAACCGACTGGCCGGGAGGAGGACGGTCTGCAGTACACGGCACTTCACGATCATCCGACCGCGGTCGTGCGGTGTCGCACGGCTGTGTTCGTGTGTACAACGCCGATATGCGTCGCCTGATGCAGGTACCCATGGGGACGCCGGTACATATTCGTAAGTAGGGTCCCAAGTTCGGGGCGACTTTCTCGGCTGAGGCTACTCATAGCTGGGAGGCCCGCAATTCGGCTGCGGCGGCGCGGGACTCGAGATGGCGCTTTTCAGGGATGCTGGCAGTGCGGCGCGCCGCGCGCCGGTAGTGGTGGGTCGCCGCCTTGTGCTCGCCGGAGAATTCGAGCAAATGGGCACGCACTGCGTCGATGCGGTAGTGGCGGGCGAGCGCGGGATCCGTTTCGACCGCGGCCAGTGCTTCCAGGCCTGCCTGTGGTCCGTCGACCATGGAGAGAGCAACGACTCGGTTGAGCGTCACCATTGGTCCTGGGGCGATGCTCTGCAAGAGGTCGTAGAGCCCGAGGATCTCGCGCCAATCGGTCTCCTCTGCGCGCGTGGCCTCGTCGTGTACCGCCGCAATCGCCGCTTGGAGCTGATAGGGCCCGATCGGCGACGTGGTCAGTGCATATGAGATCAGGCTCGTACCCTCAGCGATCGCCTCGGAATCCCACAAACTCCGGTCTTGCTCCGCAAGCGGGACCAGGGCACCGTCGGCGCGGGTGCGCGCCGGCCGGCGCGCGTCTGTTAGCAACATGAGCGCCAGGAGCCCTGTCACCTCACCGTCTTCGGGTAGCTGCGCATGAACCTGGCGGGTCAATCGGATGGCTTCGCCACTAAGCTCGGCGCGATGAAGGGCCGGACCGGAGGTGGCCGTGTAGCCCTCGTTGAAGATCAGGTACAGAACGTGAAGGACCGCGACCAACCGCTCCGCATGTTCGCTCGGTGGAGGCATACGGAATTCGGCACCCGTGTCCTTGATGCGCTGTTTGGCTCGGCTGATGCGCTGCCCCATGGTCGGCTCTGGGACCATGAACGCGCGCGCGATCTCGGCCGTGTTCAACCCACCAACCGCTCGAAGTGTGAGGGCGATCTGCGATATGGGTGTCAGTGAGGGATGGCAGCACAGAAAGAACAAAGTGAGCGTGTCGTCGGTGGCAGGCGCCGACCCCGGAACCGCATCGGCGAAAGAGGCGGTCGTCTCCTCTCGACGTCGGCGCGCCGAGTCTCTTCTCCACGACTCAATCAAGCGCCTAGAGGCGACGGTAGCCAACCACGCCTTTGGGTTCTCCGGCATGCCCTCCGCCGGCCACTGCCTTGCGGCCGCCAGTAAGGCCTCCTGAAGTGCGTCCTCACAGTCGTCGAAGTCGCCGTGGCGCCGGACGACGACGGTGAGGACTGCCGGCGCAAGCTCCTTCAGAAGGAGCTCGATATCGTGGTTCCGGGTCACATCTCCGGACCTCCGTAGTCCATGATGGGACGGACTTCGATCTCACCGGCCGGGGCTTCGGGCATTTTTGATGCCAGCTCCAGCGCTCGCTCCCACGTGTCGCATTCGACCAGGTAGAAGCCGGCCAGAAACTCCTTGACTTCGCCGAAGGGGCCGTCGGTTGTGATCGTGCGACCTTCTCGGATTGATACTCGCGTCGCGGCCGACGGATCCGCGAGGGCTTCGGTAACAATGAGTTCGCCGGATGCGGCGAGCTCTTCGTCTAGTTCGGCATGCGCCCGCATCCCCTCGGCTTGCTTGTCATCGGGAAGTGCTTCCCACGCCGCCCGTGACTCCGGGTTGAGATAGATCATCAGCAGATACTTCATCGATTCCTCCTTGGGTCTTCGGGAATTCTCACTCAACTTGTCGAAGCCAGGGTCGCAGCTTCTACATCTCCCTGAGAGGCGCCCACCGGGGGCGCCGGAGTAGGGAGGCCACGATGCCCACACCACTCACACTGAAGACGGGGCTCGCCTTCGGAGAATCACCGCGCTGGCACGACGATCGGTTGTGGCTCTCCGACTGGGGCACCCGAGAGATCGTTGCAGTCGACACGGATGGGAGCAGCGAGGTTGTTGTGTCGGTGCCGTCCGCTCCGGCATGCATCGACTGGCTCCCCGATGGGCGGCTGCTCGTCGTCTCGGGCGGAGAGGGTTTGCTGCTTCGCCGAGAAAACGATGGTTCGTTGGTTACCCATGCGGATCTATCGGGACTTTCGCCTCACGCGTGGAACGAGATCGTCGTCGATGGTTACGGGCGTGCATATGTGAACAACATCGGGTTTGAGTTCGGCGGCGACTTCGCCCCCGGAATCATCGCGATGGTTACGCAGGATGGTTCGGCGAGTGTGGTTGCCGAGGGGATTGCCTTCCCCAATGGCATGGTCCACACTCCCGACAGCTCGACGCTGATCGTCGCGGAATCGTACGGCAACACACTGACTGCGTTCGAGGTCGCCCCCGACGGTCGGCTGGAGAATCGTCGAGTCTGGGCTGAGCTCGGGGAAGGCGTCCCCGACGGGATATGTCTCGATGCCGAAGGAGCCATTTGGTATGGCGACGTCCCCAATAAAAGATGCGTGCGCGTGCGCGAGGGGGGTGAGGTTCTGGATACGGTCGGGCTCGACCGCGGTTGTTTTGCCTGCGCACTCGGTGGCTCAGACGGGAAGACGCTGTTCATGGTCGCGGCCGAGTGGCCGGAGGCGATGTCTGAGGGGTCGCGCACCGGGCGTGTTCTGGCTGCTGAAGTGTCGTCCGCAGGAGTCGGTTGGTCCAAGTCCAGGTCGAAAAGGAGATAGGAGAACAAAATGGCCAAGAGATTGGATGTGGAGTTTACGGCGACTCTTCAGAAGAGTGACGCAAAGGGAGGGTGGACCTACGTGGTGATGCCGGGATCCGCAGAATACTTCGGCACCAGAGGTCTCGTGAAGGTGCGGGGCACGATCGAGGGGGTCCCGTTCCGCAGTTCATTCATGGCGATAGGCGACGGCACTCATAAATTGCCGGTCAAGGCCGACGTGCGCCGGACAATCGGAAAGGAGGCCGGCGACAGTGTGACCATCCGTCTGGAGGAGCGACTGGAAGGCCGCTGAAACCTCCACCGCGCCGCCGCCCGCAGGGGGGGTCGCACCATCGTGCCGCTACACCGGCTCAACGTTGCAAAGCTCCCGCCGCCACCGGGGATTGGGGTCACGACGCGCTGCTCAACCTCGAGAATCTCAGTGGGTCGGCGTACAACGATGTCCTGATAGGTGACGACGGACCCAATGAGATCTTCGGTGGCAGCCGTGCTGACCTCATCGAGGGGCGCGGAGGCGACGACACCCTCGTTGGAGGTCCCGGCACCGACGAAGCAGACGGAGGCGACGGGACCGACGGATGCGACGCGGAGCTGGAGAGCAATTGCGAGATCGATCCCTCCGCCGGCCCCGCTTTCAACCGGTCATCTCGGTACTGAACCGCTAGAGTGCGGGCTCTTGGGAATGCCCGCCATCCGAGGGAGAGCTCATGGCAGTTGTAGCGGAGGATCGCGACGACGTCCGTCTGGTCACCATCGATCGGCCTCCTGTGAATGCGCTCGATGTCGACACACTCCATGAGCTGGCCGACGTTCTAGAGGTATCCGCCGGAGACGACGGCGTCGGTGCGGTTGTACTAACTGGTGCCGGGAAAGTGATGTCCGCAGGAGCAGATCTCATCAAGGTCCTGGCGGGCGACGATGACTACATCGATGCGGGGATCGACGCACTCACCAGGGCTTTCCGTAGCCTGTTCACTTTCCTGAAGCCCATCGTTGCTGCAGTTAATGGACATGCTCTCGCCGGCGGGGCCGTACTGGTTTGCGGGTGCGACCATCGCGTGATGGGCGCAGGGGCAGGTCGTATCGGTGCAATCGAACTGTCCGCAGGCGTGCCCTTCCCGGCGTGGGCGCTCCAGCTCGTACGTCATCGCGTCCATAGCGGCAACCTCGAGGAAGTTGTGCTGTTCGGACGAAGTTATGACCCCGAGGGCGCGCTCCGCTGTGGTCTTATCGATGAGGTCGTCAACGAGGGTGAGACCATGGAGATCGCATTCGACCGAGCCCGTGAGCTAGCGCAGATTCCTAGGAGTTCTTTCGCTCTAACGAAACGATCCCTACGTGCACCGGCGGTCGCAGATGCCGAGTCGCTTGCGGCGCACGATGACGAGATCAAAGCCGCCTGGCGCTCCGCGGAAGTTCGGGCGGCCATCGAACGCCAGATGGCAGCCCTGGGGAGATAGTGATCGGCGGTGCGGTTCTGAGTCTCGACTGACTGGTCAGTCCAATGCTATGCTGTGCGCAACCGACCGGTCGGGGTGGCCGGTCTCATTGTCCGGGGGGAACCCGCAGAGACGGGAGGAGACGATGATTCTGCGTTCAAGGGCGGGGCTGTTATCTGTGTTTGTGGCGGCGGCCCTGCTGCTGGCGGCGTGCGGCGACGACGACGATGCGCCGGATACTGAGGAAGCATCCGACGAGCCGATCAAAATCGGCGTCCTAACCTCGCTGACCGGCAACTTCGCTCCCTGGGGTCTTCAGGTCCGCGATGGGATGCAACTCGCCGTAGATGAACTGAACGAGGAAGGCGGAGTCGACGGGCGCACGCTCGAGCTTGTCGTCGCGGACGATCAGTCCAACCCTGAAGAGGGCGCGGAAGCGCTGGAGCGTCTGATCGAGCGCGAAGGCGTCGTTGCGGTCGGCGGAATTATCTCCAGCGATGTTGGGCTTGCCACTGCTCGAATCGCTGAGGAGAATCAGGTCCCTCTGTTCCTTATCAAGGCGGGAGCTGGCGACATTTTGACCGCCGACAGCCGTTACACATTCCGAACTTGCCTGCCGGCCGCTCCCATGGTCGCCGGGCCCATCGTGCAGTATGCCCAGAGCGAGGGTCTTTCCCGGGTGGGCGCGATCATCGCCGACTACGCTTGGGGCCAGGCGATCAAGGCCGCGATGGAGGATGCCTTCGCCGAAGCGCCGGAAATCGAGCTACAGATTGAAGTCGCGCCGGTCGACGAAACCGATTTCACGACATATCTGCGTGCTCTCGACCGCCTTGATCCGGAGATGATCGTGGCCACCGGCCACCCACCGGGCTCGGGACCAATCACAGTCCAATCTGCTGATCTGGGGTTCGACGTGCCGATCACCGGCGCGTACTCTCCACAGTCCCTCGTCGCGGGCGGCGCGGGGGAGGCAGCCATTGACCGCTACGCCGACTTCGGTTGTGCGGACTACCAAAGCGATGACTACCAGGATCTCGCCCGACGGTTCGTAGAGTTTTCCGATGACGGTGTCTTCTTGGAGGACGACGCAGTCGCTGGGTACGGGATCGTAACGATGGTGGCCGAAGCTGCCGGCGAAGCCGGGGACGACACTGTCGCCATCGGCGAGTACCTCCACGCCAACACGTTCGACCTGCCGGGCTATTCTTTCGAGATGGCTTGGACAGAATGGGGGGAGCTGGCGAACGCGCAGATCGCGTTCGATCTACTGAGCGCGGGCCCGGCACCCGAAGGCTTGAACGAGGCCGGCGAGTGGTACCCGGAGAGGCTGCTGGTCTCGGACCCACTCGAACCGTTCCAGCCGTAGAACGGCCGCATGGCACTGCTCGCAGTCGAGGCGGTGGAGAAGCGCTTCGATAGTCTCGCCGCGGTTGACGGCGTCACATTCGGGGTCGATGAGGGCGAGATCTTGGCCGTCGTCGGCCCCAACGGCGCCGGCAAAAGTACCTTGCTCAAGGCAATCGGGGGTATCGATCCTCCCTCTGCGGGGAGCGTGACCCTGGCGGGAGGAAAAATCGAGGGGCTCGCTCCCCATCAGATTCGCCGGATGGGCATTGCAATGGTGATGCAGACGCCCCTTACCTTCGGCTCTATGTCGACGATGGAAAACGTCGTATTGGGGGCGATGTTCGGTGCCGGCCACGGAGTGGTAGCCGCACGCGATGCGACCCGGCGCGCGGAGGAGGCTCTATCTTTTGTTGGCTTACTGGATCGGGCGGATGAACCGGTCGGAAACCTCAATCTGCATGAACAGAGGTTTCTTGGGATGGCGAACGCGCTGGCCGGTCGTCCGCGTGTCCTGCTTATCGATGAGGTGATGGCCGGCCTCAACGATACGGAGTTGGCCGCGTCCATCCAGATCGTGAGAACCGCGCGCGACACTCTCGGCGTAACGGTTATTTGGGTGGAGCACGTGATGAAGGCGGTCATGAGCCTGGCCGAGCGGGTGATTGTTCTTGACTTCGGCAAGAAGCTGGCAGACGGGGAACCAGAAGTCATCATGCGCAACCCGGACGTGATCGACGCCTATCTCGGCGAGGGCCATGATGCTTGAGGTGTCCGACGTTGCGGCCGGATACCTCGGAGAGAACGTCGTTGAGGGAATAAACGTGCAGATCAGTGCGGGTGAGGCCGTAGCCGTAATCGGGTCCAACGGCTCCGGGAAGAGCACTCTGTTCCGAGCGGTGTGCGGCCTACTGCCCGTATCCCACGGACGTGTGGCCTTGGACGGTAGGGACATCACCGGCCGTCCGACCCACCGCATAGCCAGGGCGGGACTGGGTTACGTTCCGGCGGAGCGACATCTCTTTCCGCACATGGGCGTGCGCGAGAACCTCACGCTCGGTGCCTACCCGTCACGACCCGATCCGTCCGTTCTCGAGCTGGTCTTCGACCTGTTTCCCCGCCTCGAAGAACGGCAGAACCAAATGGCAGGGAGCCTCAGCGGTGGTGAACAACAGATGCTCGCAGTGGGGAGGGCACTGATGTCGCGTCCGCGCTGCATCATGCTCGACGAGCCCACTACGGGTCTTGCGCCAAAGGTTGCTCAGAAGGCGTACGAGGCGCTCGAGGCGCTAAAGGAAACCGGCATGGCACTGCTGCTCGCCGAACAGCAGGTCCCCTTGGCTCTTTCTCTTGCCGACCGTGGCTACGTGCTTGAGAACGGCCGCATCCGACTCGAAGGCTCGTCCGAAGAGCTGGAGCGAAACGCCGAGGTTCGCCGTGCTTACTTGGGTGTTGCATGACCGCGATCGTCCTCGACGGAATTGTTCTGGGCCTACAGTTTGGTGTTCTGGGGGCCGGCATGACTCTCATATACGGCCTGGGCGGGATCATCAACATCTCGTACGGTCAGGCGGCCGTGTTGGCGGCGATGACCGTGGCGGTTGCGCTCGGAGCCGGCTGGCCCGCAATGCCGGCGGCAGGCGCCGGCCTCCTTGCGGCTGCGGCCGGCGGCGTCATCCTCGATCGGACTCTTATGCAGCCCGTGTACAAGCAGGCCGGAGAACACCGCATACTCCTCGGCCTTCTCCTCACTCTTGGGGTGGCCTTCGTTCTGGATGGATTGCTGCAATGGCGCTATCCGTTGGGAGCTCTGCGCCTGGCCATCGGCGGTGATGCGGTGCCGATCCTTGGCGTACGGATGCGGATGGGCAGCCTGTGGGCGTCGGGGATCTCGCTCGCTGTGGGCGCGGCCCTCTTTGTCTTCCTGCGTGCCACCACGCTGGGACGTGCCACTCGGTCCGTAATCCAGGACGAAATCGGAGCTCGGCTCGTCGGTATTAATCCTGCCGCGATTAGGACCTTCATCTTCGCGCTCAGCGGTGCGATGGCGGGATTGGTTGCGGTGACTCGCTCGATGACTTCCCCGGTTACGGTTACGGCCGGATTCGACTTCACCATTTTGGCCCTGATCGTTGCGGTGGTTGGGGGCCTCGGGAGTGTGGCGGGAGCGTTCCTTGCCGGCGTGCTCCTTGGGATCGTCAGCACAGCGAGCGCGTCGTACATCGGGCAGTACATAACGACGATCGTGCTTCTGGCGGCAGCGGCTCTTACCATCCTCGTGCGGCCACGAGGCCTGATTGGGAGGTAGGTTGAAAGTCGAGTCCGACGCCGTCGCCGAGGAATCCCACGGCGCTCCTCTGGGAGTAAGCACCCAACCTCCAACGTCGGTGATGAGTGCCTTCTGGCCGATTGCACTTGCGGCCGCACTTCTCTCCGCAGTGCCCCTCTGGCTGGGTGACTCTCGTCTCATGATGGGGCTAGCCATCGATGCCCTCGTTTTTGGCGCTTACGCCGTCGGTTTCAACCTGATCTTTGGAAGCACCAATCAGCTGTTCCTGTGCGTTGGGGCGCTCGCGGGAACGGGAGGCTATGCAGCGGCAATCTTTTCCGACAAGGTCGAGCTTCCCATGGGTGTTGCGTTGGTGCTAGCAACTGCGATTGCATCCGCGCTTGGTGGCCTTCTTAGCTGGGTCGCAGTTCGGCGTTCGCTGGATGTGATCTTCACAGGGATCGTGACGCTTGCCTTTTCCCTCTCGTTTCACAACCTCCTTTTAGGTCAGAGAGAGTTGACGGGAGGAGAGACGGGTTTCATCGTGTCCACCGGATCGGGCACCTTCCTGCGAGATCGTGTCAGCGCTTACTACCTGTTCGTTGGATTGATCGTTGTTTTCCTCATCGTCTTCCGGATGCTCCAACGATCGCATGTCGGGTGGGCTTTCCGGGCGTTGCGCGACAACGAACTCGCCGCCGAGCTAACGGGAGTCAGCGTGGCGCGCTATCGCATCTACGCAGGACTGATCGGGTCCGCGATGTTGGGGCTCGCGGGAGCGGTCTACGCCTTCAGTGATGGTTTCATCGGCCCCTCGACCTTCGCGTTCGGGCACGTCGACGTCCGGGTCCTCGTAATGCTCGCCTTCGGGGGGCTCGGAACGCTCTTTGGCCCCGTTGTGGGGACGGTCGTTTTCGCCGTCCTCGACGAACTCCTGATCGATTTCGGACAGTTGCGCACGGTCTTCTATGGCTTCTTGATCATTGGGCTCTTTCTTGGATTCAAGCGCGGCGCGGTTCCGGCAGTGGTCGACTTCCTTCGACCCCTCCTCCGCCGGGCCGGCCGGTGGCGCACCCGGTCGTCGTGAGCCCCACCTGGGCGGTGAGTGGCACGCTATTTGATCTGACTGACCGGACAGTCTAAGATCGGGCCCGGTTACAGCACATTGGGGGTCTCGTGGCACCAAACGACTCAACCTTGCTGGAGAGGATCCGCGCCGGCAAACTAATCGAGGGGCTGGATCACGCTGGGGTCGACCTCGAGCGCTACATCGAGGGGCTCAAGCGCACCCTCATCGTCTCTGGGGACACCGAGCTGATCAGCGCTCCCGCCTACCTCCGGGCGGCGCGGGATGCGCCCAAGATCAACTCCTACATCTCTGCGGTAGGCATCATTCAGGACGAACTCGGACACGCCCACATCGCCTATCGGCTGCTCAACGACCTGGGTGTCGACACGCACTCGCTCGTCTACGACAGGGATCCCAAGAAGTTCAAGCATCCCTATGCCTTCGACGTGCCGCTGGAGACCTGGGTTGAGCTCATCGTCGCGAACGCGTTCTATGACCGTGCTGGATTTGTCCTCCTGAGCGACATTTACCGGAACTCGAGCTATGGACCATGGAAGCGGGCGCTCGTGAAGGTGGACAGAGAGGAGAATTTTCACCTGCGACACGGCGAGCGCTGGATGAACATCTTGGTGCGCGATGAGGACAAGCGCGCCGAGGTTCAGCGGGCCGTCGACTGGATGTTCGTGCTTACCCTCGAGTGGTTCGGTCTGCCGGACGAGCTAAAGATGCACTCGGAGCAAATCGAGTACGGCATGAAGGGCATGACCAACGACGAACTCCGTCAGGAGTGGATGCGAAGTGCCGTCCCGTTGTGCGAGGGCCTCGGATTGCGCGTCCCTGCACACCATGACGAAGCAAGTGACACGTACGTAATCGATTGCCCATTCCCAATGGCTTTCGAGGAGGACGTCAAGGAGTGGGACTACGACCGGGGTGAGATCACTTGGGAAGAGGTGCTCCAGCGCTGGAGACGGCGCGGCCCGGCCAACGAAGAACTGGTCGGCCAGATCCAGCGGGCCTACAAGAACGGAGAGCACCTGCTCTCATGACAACAGCCTCCCCAGCCCCAATTCCTTCTAAGGAAATCGTTCTTACCGCGCTCGATGGAGTTCTCGACCCTGAGTTTCCGATCAGCGTCATCGACATGGGTCTCATAAGGGGTGTGGAGATAAAGGATTCGGTCGTTAGCGTGAAGCTCACCTACACGTCGATGGGTTGTCCTTGTACGGAGATCATCCAGGAAGACATCGAGAAATGCCTCCTTGACATCGACGGCGTGTCGGAAGTGAGGATCGAAGAAACCTACGAGCCGTGGACCCGCTCCGACATCTCCCACAAGGGGCTCACTAAGCTTCGGACGTTGGGGATCCAGTAGATGAAGCGAATCCTGGACGAGTCGCCCTTCTTTGAGGTATTCGCACGTCACGAGGATGGCGAACCTATTCGCCACATCGGCAGTGTGCGTGCTGCCAGCTCCAAGGATGCTGGGGTCTTCGCGGTCACCCTCTACGACGAATTCAAATGGAAGGCTTTGTTCGTGGTGCCTCGTTCAAAGTTGAAGTCAATCGTGAGGCCTGCGTGAGGCTACTGTGATGATGCGGTGGATGGTCTTCGGGCGGCGCGAGTATGCAGAGCCGCTCCGGCAAGAGGGGGTGGTTGAGGCCGCCGAGGACTCCGAGGCCTCTGGGACGGCCGTGGAAACGTACGGTCGCGATTGGGTGGAAATGGTGCTCGTGCCGGAGAGTGCGATCCGGTGGGTCCTGGGAGAACCGGAAGGGAAGCGCAGTGAGCCAACGGACGCAGCACAACTGGGATAACGACCTAGCCCTCAAGGGGATCATCAATCTCATAGCCGTCCTGGCGGACAATAAGTATCACCTCGGGCGCGCACTATCCGAATGGGCCGTCGGGGCTCCTTCACTGGAGAACTCCGTGGGATGTGCGGCTATTGCTCAGGAGGAGCTTGGGCACTGCCGGGCCATCTATCCGCTTTTAGAAGAGCTCGCATGGGCGGGCGCGCCGACTCCGCTTGAGAACAAGGGTGAGAGCAGGGAGCGGCTCTACTGCGTGAGCTTTCTCGAAACAGCCCCGTCGACGTGGTCGCAGATGGTTTCCGGTCTCCTTCTCATTGATAGCGCAATGCTCACTCTCGTGGAGTCCCTTAAGGAATCCTCATACGAGAAACTCGCTCGACGAATCGCAAGGATTCCTGCTGAGGAGCGTTTCCATATGCAGTTTGCGGAGGGCCGCGTCCGCGAGCTGGCTCGCGTTCCAGAGGGCCATTCTCAGCTCGCAGTCCAGATCGACCGGTTGCTGCCAGAAACCTTGTGTTGGTTCGGCCCTCCGGGTGAGCCGGGTGTGGAGACCTTGGTGCGAGACGGTCTTCTCGAGAAGAACAGCGAGGAATTGCGAGCCGCCTACCTCGCGCGCCTATGCCCCCTGCTGCTGGAGGTTGGGTTTCGAATCGACGCAACTTGGGATCTCGCCACGCAGACCTGGACCTATGAGGAGTTGCCATGGGAGAGATGGAACCCCCTGCAGCGAAGGCTGGAGACGGGCGTGACGACTCCGCGTTGAAATGTCCCTGGTGTGGATCGGGTCGTTCAGAGCAATTGGGTGAATTCGGTCCCCAGCTGCTGAGTTCCCAACACATCTGCCTCGATTGCGGGAGTCCCTTCGAAGTCATTCGCAGTCGAACGGAACACACAACCGAATGAGCACGATCGTCGAGTTCGAGGGGAAGACACCGCGAGTCTCATCAGATGCGTGGATTGCGCCGACCGCGGTACTGATTGGGGATGTCTCCATAGCTGCCGACGCGAGCATCTGGTTTGGGGTGGTGCTCCGCGGTGACTTCGGTCAGATCCACGTCGGCGCAGGGACGAATATTCAAGACAATGCCGTGATCCACTCCGCCGACCAATTGCCCACCGTGATCGGTGCGGGAGTAACCGTAGGACATCTATCAATTCTCGAGGGCTGCACCGTCGAGGACGGCGCTCTGATCGGAATGGGAAGCATTCTCATGCAGCGGTCCCATGTGGGGAGGCGATCCCTTGTGGGCGCGGGAAGCGTCGTAACCGAGGGTATGAAAATCCCGGCCGGAGTTGTGGCGGCGGGCGCTCCGGCCTCTGTGCGCAAGTCTCTCGAGGGCCGGTCTTCCGAGTGGATCGAGACAGCGGCGCGTGACTATCAGGAGATGCGCCTTCGTTACATCAAGAACTCCAGCGCGCTCTAGTCGATCCGCCGCTGGCTCCGAATGAACCGTTCGACCTCAGCT
>OCZV010000097.1_pt1 | contig 32149 bp, 40 predicted proteins | sample 1539051 | NCBI WGS metagenome assembly OCZV01 (sample SAMEA3113581, study PRJEB22503) | soil metagenome
TTTGCAGGACCGTATCTAGTGTCCTGACTAATAAATTGTTTCCTATAATATTAGGAGGTGACTGCAGTATTGTTATTGCCCCTCTTTTAGCACTACGGCACCACTCTGGAAGATATGGATTATTCTTTATTGACGGCCATGCTGATTTTTACCAACCTGAAGCCTCTGTGAGTGGGGAAGTTGCCGATATGGATCTAGCTATCATATCTGGAAGAGGTCCAGATATACTTGCGAATATCAATGGACTAAAACCTTACGTCAGAGATGAGGACATTGTACTATTTGGCTATCGTGATGCAGAACAAGCTGCAACCTATGGGAGTCAAGACGTACGAGATACGAACATGCATGTATTCGATCTTTGGGAAATAAAAAAACTAAAGATTAGAAATGCTGTCTCTATGGCTACAAAGAAGTTATTGAAGGATAGTATACAGGGATTCTGGATTCATCTAGATGCAGATGTTTTAAGTGATACAATCATGCCGGCCGTTGACTATCGTCTGGAAGATGGACTAAGCTACTCTGAGCTCACGGAAGTCCTGAATGTTTTGCTCGCAACCAAGCGTGCTGTAGGTATGACAATCACGATTTTCAACCCTCATCTAGATCTGGATAGCTCGATTGCAAACAAATTTGTCTCAAGTATAGTTGATGGCTTGCTGAGAAAATCGTGAAAGATATCATAAGGCAAAGGCATAACACGTCTTATTTGGCAAATTGATACGAGTCTTGATAAGAGCGATGATCCCCAACGACTGCCGGTAACAAGACGGTCAAAGATCCTAGCCTACCCTTCAATAACACGGTCTGAATCCAGCAGTACTTTTGCGTACTGCGGCTGCTGGATAGACAACACATTATAAAAAAGATCTTTATTGTAATAATGGGTTGAGGAAAATCACGTGTCCTCGATAGAAATCCTCAACCCACGCAAAACGCCTTTACTCCTTCACGTTGCAACCATTTGGTACCTGCTAACGGTCGTGAGTATCTTGATATAATATAGGCAGCGGTAACTGATAAGTTTTCTTTGGTGACTTTTGCAATTGTTGATAATTATCCTGCTGTCGTCAGCTGCGCTTTCTTAATCAGACCACTTTCTCATCCATTGTAATAGACGTATCACCGATTCTACTAATTCTTGTCCTTTACTGGTAAGTCGATACTCAACCCTAGGAGGTATTTCATTATATGCTTTCCTTTCAAGAATCATATTCTTTTCTAGCTGTTTAAGTCGTATTGCTAAGGTTTTGCTACTGAATCCCTTCATAGATCTTCTGAACTTTATATAGCGAACTGGATCGGTGGTACAACATAGTGGTATTAAGATTTCAAACGTACCTCTCTTAGTAATTAACTCCCTGAGTTTTCCAGTTTCCTTCATAAGTAGGTCAGCGTCATAACCTTCAAAGCTGCAGGAGTTTTGAAACACAGGGAGCCCTCTTCTTGCTGCCGGTGTCATTCTTTTTGGTCTTGCTTTAGTTTCCATTTTTACACTTACTTTACCTGGCTTCTCTTGACAACTTAAATAGTTTCTCTAGTAAACATATCCCATGACCGATTCACAAAAAATAAAGGAAAGAATAAAGGAAAGATATGGAAAGGTAGCTCTAACAGGTGACTCTTGTTGTGGTTCTTTAAGTAGTGCTGAGAGCGAAGGAGGGTGTTGCTCCGGAAATAACATTGAAGCTTCACAATCGGCTGGACAGATTTCTGAACTAGTCGGATATAATACTAAGGAGCTAAAGTCTATACCAGAAGCATCTATCCTCGGAGCTGGTTGCGGAATGCCTACAAAGTTTGCTTTTATTGAGGAAGGTGATACGGTAGTTGATTTAGGTTCCGGCGCGGGAATTGATGCTTTTCTTGCAGCGAACGTGGTAAAGGCTTCTGGAAAAGTAATAGGGATAGATATGACAGACGAAATGCTGCAGAAGGCGAGAAAGAATGCAGCAGATGGTGGTTACACAAACGTCGAATTCAGGAAGGCAGATATCGAAGAGAGAATTCCTATTGACGATAACAGCGTAGATGTTGTGATAAGCAACTGCGTAATCAATCTAACGACTGATAAGGCAAAGACATTTAGTGAAATACATAGAATTCTCAAGCCTAATGGAATTGGCAGAATGGTTATCTCAGATCTGGTGACTGACAAGCAAATAGAAGATACTTCATTGATAGATGCGGATAAGTGGTGCAGTTGCATTGATGGAGCTCTCACTGAGGATAATTATATCGCCAGTATCAAGAAAGGTGGGTTTAATACTGTAGAAGTATTAGATGAAAAGACCTATACAGAAGGAGATCATGTGGATAATAGAAAGATAACTAGTTTGGTGATCAAGGCAGTAAAGACATGACGAAGCTAGAAAAGCTTGATGATACGAGCATTTTGTCTTCAATCCCATTCTTTGTGGCTGCCTATCTCAATTTACAACATACTACAAAATGAATCTAAATACAAAATTAACTGTTGTTGGGATCTACTGAACATTATAAGTAGAGCTTTTGATAATCCTAACTTGTCCAGACCCTCGGATTTCCCTGCTAGCACCATATCTCCTTACCTATTCAAGTTGCAATACCCGAAACCAGTGTGTCTGAACCTTGTGACCAGCCTCAACGCATTGACAGAGGTAAATAGATATTACATTCAAAAAAGTAAGATGGCGATTCTATATGATTCGCTGCTTTTCTATTGGTTTGTAGGAGGTCCGCCTTGCCCGCGGATTTCTCCATCGGGATTTTGTTCCGTATGAATATTGATATAAAGTGTACCATTGGCCCCAGCAGCTGCTAGATCAGATATTTGCTTCCCAACCATCGGTCCTTCGAGTTTATCAGCGGTAATCGTGCCAGTTTCTGACACGCCATTCATAGGAGAATCATAATTGAATAATGTAACTACTATAGGTCCGTTTTCACCTTGTTTGCCAAGATGTACATGTCCTGCTGTAACACCTTCTATGTTAGTAGCATTTACACTATACGCTATCGAATCCGCTCCCATTGGTCTGATTTCAGCCACTCCAGTCGCATCGGTCTGAACCGGAGGTACTTCTTCATTACCTGATAGGTCTATCACAAATGTTGGTGGACCTTGCGCGAGTACCGTCAAACTATATGTTGTTGCTGTTATCGTAAGGGTTGCAACTATTACAGCCAACATAACACTAATCTTTACTCCTCTCGATTCCATGGTCATCACGCGCTTTCTGCGCTGTATAGTATTTAAAGATATTACTCTAAGAATGAGAAGAATGGCATTACGAAACCTTAGTTAGATTCTTGATAATACGATAGCAATTTCGAGTTTCCCTAGGTTTAGCTATTGGTAGTACTCTATTTTTAATACATTAAACAGTAATTACCTTATCTCGGTCTAATCCATAGGGATCTGGTGGCAGAACCCTAGTCTTTTATCCTCTATAGTTTGTTGTGCTTTTGCCCCTAATTCCTCTTCTCCATAAACGCGTTTGAAGCATTGACCGCATTGGATTACTCTTAGATGAGGTAGATGAGGCTGAAGAAAAGTTAGATTTCTTTCTGATAGAAGTGCAATACGTGATGCTTACTTAAGTATTCTTACGATGATACATGCTAAATGTTCTTGGACGGAGCAATGTGCAGAGGAATCTCACGAGGCTGAAACGCAAACAAGGAGTACAAGGATTATTATTATAATAGGATAGAAGATATCACCACAATGAAAAAAGAGACATTAGCAACAGCCGTTATTATGGCAATCATTGCCCTGACTGGCTTCCAAGTAGTTTATGCTCAGGTACTTGATCGAGATGTAGAAGCACCAGCACCTGGGTTGAACGGTACAGCGGGCACAGGTTCACCAAATGTGTCTATTGATATTTCACCACTAGAGCCACTACCAGTTAACGGAACCGTTACGATAAGCCTCGAAGATGTAGTCGATACCAACATGAATGAGATACCACCACAGGGAGTAACAGTCATCATCCGCAACGAATCCGTGACCGTAACTAACCACGAAGTAACAATTGAAGAATCTGAACTAGAGCCAGAAGAACCACAAGCGCCAATAGAAGAATCGGCAGCGCCAGAAGATGGTGAAGATACTGGCGAAGATCAAGGAGCTGAAGGAGATGGTGGTGAAGGAAACGGAGATGAAGGAGATGGTGGTGAAGGAAACGGAGCTGGAGATGGTATTGAAGTGGGCTAAACTAACTAGCCCTTACCTTTTTTCTTTAGATTTCTGCCTTTTCTGTCCTTACCAAATTCTTTGTATTCTCTGCTAGGTATCTCGCTTAATTCGACACCTAGTTCCTCAAGAAAGGAACAGATAACACCGAATCAATTACTCAGATCCAGAATTTATTATAGTCACTTAAGGCCTATAGTACATTGAAAAGATTAGCCCATAAACGAAGCTAGATATCGTCTTCCCCCATGTAAGATTCGATACTTATAGGGTCCTGAAAGCTCATGGAAAAAGAAGCTAATATGACTTACCTGGGGCAATAAGGATAATAAATTCAGCTAGTTATCGTCACGGAATCAAATTACACTGTAACATAGTGCAAAGATGAACGAGTAAAATATTATATAGATTCATTTGGTCGATTGGTTTTCTTGAACTAAGAGTTCCTGAAGGCACTCAGCCTTATCTTGAATGGGGCAGCTAAGGCAGAGCCTCTTGTTGTCTTTTCCTTATGCCGGAGACGTATCAGAGATAGCAAGAAGTTCAGACAGGCTCAAGTATTTTACCTTTTAATATAGTTTCTTCTACATTGATGGGTCTGTACATTAATTTTATAGGTATCGATCCAATTAAAGATCTGATATACTGCAGTCATTAATTGCATAACTGCAGTTTCAACACTTTTTGTGATTTTGAAGGTCTGTAATGATAAAGCGATCCTTGAAAAATAGTACTAATAGTCTGATATCGAATATCATTGGTTGGCCTACTTTTCTAGTAATGGTTACATCTGTAGTAATACTTTTTCTAATTTGGAGTATTGGCTAGTAGGATCATTATAGATAACAACTCTTGCATTGTAAAATGAGTTACCTTACTCATATAAAGGAACCAAATGTTCATTCATTAGCAATTTAACCTTGATTTTACCTTTTTAACTAACTCTTCTATCCCTATCGGTTTCCTAATAAACCATTCTGTTTTCTCAGAGTGCGGAAATCGCTTTTTGATTTCTTCATAATATTCCTCATAGGCGGTAACAAAACATACATTGACTTTATCATCAATCTCTTTAATCTTATCATACAATTCAAAACCACTCATCCGCGGCATCCTTATATCAAGTAATAATAGGTCGTATGCTCCGGCTTTATAGGCAGATAAAGATTTCACAGGATCATTAAATACATCTACAATAAATCCTGCACACTCTAGGGATATCTTGAAACACCATGCGATGTCATCTTCGTCGTCTACCATAAGGATCCATTTATTATTAACACCGGTAGGTGTGAGGGATTTTGCTGTAGAATTAATTATTATGTCTGCTGAAGAAGGATTATTTAATCCATTATCAGATGACATCTCTAGCTTAGTTTCAGATGTAACCGACAAGTATTTAGGATTTAGGATAATTTCCTTGGCTGAGTTAATCGTTGTAGTCACTGGTTATGAGAACCAATCCACATTAATGTTCGATCATAATTAGAGATTATGCTTGAAATGAATCGTTAATTATCTTCAAAATCCTCTGCTAATATATAGACACATCTAGAATTTTTACCAATATACAAATTACCTGCGAAGAGTTTTACACCTCGCAAAATCTTTTTTACATTCCATTCGACTGAACATATCCGTTGCGAGCGAAAAAATTATCTAGATCTACAGCTTGAGCTTAATTATTCCCTTGGCTGCACAGTGTCATTTAATGAAGAGAGATGATACTCCTGCCACCTTTCTGTTCGTTCTTGGCACTTGGTTATTGGCGATCATGATAAGTATAGTAATTGGGGTGGATATGAGCACTATATCTCCAGTATTTGCCAGTACAAATCGGTCAATCCTTCTGCTTACAGATCTTCATTTAGAAGAATGCATCAAACAATTGCAGCTTGGTAATGCAGAAGATGCATTGGACCACTGTCAATTAGCTGACCACGAATTAGAAGCACTTCTAAATTATACTTCATAGGAATAGTAATTCTCCCCCTCTATTGCTCCGCAACAGATGCTAATACAACTAAAAGCAGATGTTAGCATAATAATTAAGTAGTCGCAATAATTGGCGGGATTATCGTTTGTCATGCTAGCTGTAAAATTTGTAACAATATATAAGCAGAGGTCCAAAACACAAATTATTATTTAGAGGACTAGAACATTCTAATAGTATGGCAGAAATGTCAAAGGGAAATCAAAAGATTTGCAATGCATAAAACTATAGAAATTCAATCATGATAACCCCACATATTATACTCTATAAATTAAAGGTATAGTCATATTGCTTTTTATATGTAGCAAAACCTGCAGCATAAAATGAATATCTCGAAAAATGCACAATATCACAAGCGATATCATTCGTGAAAAAGTGATAAGAGACGTGATGAGGATGGCCGTCCTACCCACGGTGGTTTGTTCGCTCCGCTTTCAAGCCTTGTTGTCGTCAGCAGCATACTTACTGTTTTTTATGACGACAGCAGTTTGCCACTTTCAACAACAGCAGAGATATTTGCATGACAAATTATAAACAGTGCCTGGATATGATGCCAGAAACTGGTGCTGCTAGTAAGGCTTGGCAGGCCTTAAATCGTCCTCTATTTCTGTGAATACCTGTAGATAACGTTCGCCTTTACGCGTTATTTCGTAGTATTGAGTTGCCTCCGCATTACCTGAAGGGATAAGCAACTCGCTGCTGATTAGGAAGTCCCTATAGTATGTAAACCTCGGCCAGTTTAGTTGATTCTCATACGCTAATTCAATTTGTTTGCAACCTTCCACTTTCGAGTATGCAGTCAGAAGTAACTGCTGGATGATCTCATACTGCTCTCGATGAGGTTGCTGTAAAATCCTACTCGGCATAAGAATAACCAAGTTAACCTAAAGCCAACCGGCCAACTATAAGTCTTCAGGTTTCTAGAAATCTGGATTTGAAATGATCTCGTCTGGTCTTAGATCATCCTCTATTTCTTTGAATAGCGTTAGGTAACGTAAGTTCATTGTCAGTGATTTCGTAGTATTGTTTGGATCCACTATCAGACGGAATCAGCAGCTTGTTGCTGAGCAAAATGTCGCGGTAACGAATGAATTGGAACCACGTCAGTTCACATCTATATGCTAGTTCAGCTGGCCCACAACCACCTACCTTTGCGTATACATTCTGAAGAACCTATTTGATGATTTCATAGTGATCTCGATGAGGCTGACGTAATGACCTCCCTGGTGGCATAGTCCTCTCCACTACTTGCCAACTGACTAACTATATGTCTTGAGGTTTCCTTAGATACGTCTTCATGTGGGAGCTACCTTAAAACCTTAAAACTTCAGATTCGAGCGTGCGTATATGATGAATGATACCATGTATGGCATTTTTAACTTCATAAATACCTTATACGGTAGCGTTTGCAACCTCTAATCCGGGACCCATTACACCCGCATCTTCAATCCCTATCGTCGAGAGTACAATACAGACAATCCTAGATGGCACAGAAATAAGCACTGTTATGGAATGTACTAACCCTCCAGGTCTAACAGAATGTCCTCCAAATCAGTTGGTAATCATTACACATGCAGGAGATTGCGTCGGAGTACATACGCCATTTACATGTCCAGATGGAGTATTAGCGCCTACAGCAGAACAGTGTAGCACTCCGATGATTTAGACGCCGTTGCCAACAACAACAGCCCCAACTACAGAAACCCTTCAAACGCAGCTAGTTCCCACCTTAGTTGAAGAACCAGAACCTGCGCGGGTTACTGTGCCCTTTTCACCGGCAGTTCCAGCAGAACCACCGTCACTATCGGAAGAAGATAGGAGCGATAGCAATGACGACAACGATGATGATGATGATGATGGAGAAGATTCAGAAGATGGAGATGATGATGATGATAACGAGAATTGAGCTAACAGAGACTTCTAATCCAATGATACTACGGAACAGTTCTAACTTGTACATCTCTTCGATTGTGGCGTTGATCCTTGCGTTTGAATACTACTAAATATCTTGGTGCTTCTGTATCTATCTTTGTCACTTGCAGACCCTTCAAAAAAGACATTTGTCATGTACTACTACTTGGGACTACGGGGAATCAGATGATTAAAGAAAAAGAGGAGGAGGAAATTCAAAAAGGATTGGAGAGGCTAGCGGAAGCGAAAGTGGAGGTAGCACAAATGGAAATTGAGGTAATACTGAGTCGGTTGATGGCTCCTAATCTGAAGAGCCATAGGAACGTGAGCATGAGCCAGTACCTGCTAAACTTCTCCCTTCAGTCATTCCTGGAGGACCAGATACGGAAGTTAAGGGACAAAAACACGAAGTATTTACTTACTCACACCGATAAGTGGTATATGGATCATCGTGTAACTATCATGAAGCTTTTGTACTACCCACATGAGTACAATGACCTTTTCTGATGGCAATGTAATCAGTGTGAGTTACCCTTCGATAGTACTACCCCTCTCCTTCCTCTTCACTGCAGTCACCAACACTTGCTAATATATTCTGATATAGGTAAAATTGCGGCATACCGAGTTGTGCTTCTCAGGATGACCCGTACCGAGGGTGTGATGGCATAAGTCAGTTAAATCCTACGATTAGTTACCAAAAATGCCTTACACATTATATTCAACTAACAAGATAACTAACAATAATGACAGAAATGTCCAATAAGGAAATTAAAAAGTTTCTTATGCAAGGTACTTTTACGGGAAAACTTGCCACAGTCAAGAAAGATGAGAGTCCTCACGTTGTTCCAATTTGGTTTGTGCTAGATGAGGAAAAAGTTCGATCAACCAGAAAAATAGGAGATATTATTTTTACCACCTATGAGGACTCAGTTAAGGCCAGAAATATTGAACGTGACAATAGAGTAAGCATTTGTGTAGATGATCAGACACCCCAGTTCTCATTTGTAATTATTGATGGTAATGCAAAAATTTTTCGTTATAGACAGAATGAACTTCTTAAATGGGCTACTAGAATAGCAGAACGGTATATGGGCAAGGATAAGGCTGAAGCGTATGGCAAGAGAAATAGTAGCGAAGACGAAGTTGTTATACGTATAAAACCTACAAAAATACTAGCGGAAAAGGATATAGCTGATTAAGATATCATAAATAGACAGGATTTGTTATGGTATAGCATTGATCATCCGCATTAGACTTCTCAATCATAAAGAATGCAAGTACCTTTACCGTCAATTGGGTACTTGACCTTGACAAGTATAACAGATTATTTTTGAAAAGGTAATATCCTGAACCGACGTAACAGAATACCTGGACATGGAGATTTGTCTAAATTAGTATGCGGAAGGAGAAGAAGTAGGAGGAGGGGGGGATAGTATTGAAGATGGACAATATCACAAGATCGGATCTATTTAATCAGGGAAGAATATGTGATTATTGTGGAGCTAATCAGGATAGCAAGGATATAGATTCACTTAGATTCTTACATGCAGATTGCTGGAAACTGTATAGACTAGAGGGGAAAAAATATAAGATTCCAGCCAATTATACAGGAAAAAAATGAAGAGTGTAAATATTGTCTCTTCACGGTGTGAAGCAAAGGATATGTATTACCAGACATATGATAGGAGATTCGAGTTCTAGAAGTTTTGGAATTTCCCAAGTATTTTGAATAGGAACCTTGATAAGATAAGAAATAATATGGATCATGATATTAGGATATTGGGATTGGAGGATTTTAAAAGAAACCAAAAATTGTATAGCTTGCTCAAGTCCCAGTACGAAGCAGAACTGAGTGAACTCTCACATTATATGGAACTTTTAGGTAGCATGCAAAATAGTCTCATTAGAACATATTTTCAGACGTTACTTACCGATGGACTTAAGCATGTACAATACATTTCAGCAATGATGTCCAATATTGAAGGTGGAAGTAGTAGTAGAGCTTTGACTAGCAATGGAATAGCCAAATCTATTTCTGAGGAGATGGAATCTCGAGATCTTTTATACAGTTGTATTGAAATGACAGATGATCCTGAATCAAAATCCATTTTAAGAAGCATTATAGTAGATGAGGATCATCATATCAAAATCCTTGAACATATTTCTGAACTAATTCAATCATCATCCTCTAAACAATGAATGGTAAAGTTGTGAGTGTTTACAGTAAATGTTGGTTAGATAATTTTCGACTATTCGATTGCAATTCCAAAAACATTCCTAAAAGTATTAACATTAACTTATATGAATCATAATTTGAAAAATATCCTTTCTTACAAATGAGCGTCAATCGTTGTAGGAGAAGGAAGAAAGCAAACTACATAATCAATATAAATGTAATTTGCAACTAGTCTGGAAAGATCTTGTCGAAGCTGGAGATCACCATTTTTGCTTTTGGCGATCGCGAGGGTTGTAAATGACCATGGAGGCGGTCGCAAAGGATCACTTGCATCCCTGCGTCATATGCTGCTTTAACTTCTTGCTCAGAATCAGAGACAAATAGAAAATCATGTGGAATTCGTCTCAACGATTGAGCAATTTTTCTATAGCTCGCAATTTCAGTCTTTGCTCCTATATTCGAATCAAAGTAGGCGCTAATGTATGGGCTCAGATCGCCTAATTCTACGGTGCTGAATAATAGCTGCTGTGCTAGAACACTACCAGATGAATATATACAGATCTTTCGTTTCTGCCGTCGCCATCGCTCAAATGCTCGAGGAACGTCAGAATAAACCTGACCTTGCAATTCTCCAGTATTATACCCTTCCTGCCAGATTTTACCTTGAAGATCTTTCAAGGCTGCATTCTTACTGTTTTTATTCATCAACCATTGGGCGTAAGCAACACCTGAATCCAATTGCAGTTGATCTGACCCATCAATCCAAGTAGGGGGATTTAAGCCATGACCTTTATCAGTTTGTTGTTGTAAGGACAAGTGTTGGATCAGTGATTTAGTCTCTGGTTCCTGAAAGTGTTCTTGAAGGAAAGTGGGAAGCCTGCTTAAGGCGTAGGGAAATAGCGTTTGATATACAAAATCAACAGGAGTTGTAGTACCCTCTATATCAAGCAGAATAATAATGACTTGAGAATTGATGATATTCTTGTTATATGGCACTTATGTACATACACTACTTTTTTGCAATCGTAGTCGTTTGTGATTGGATATATCTAGGACCCCAACATACAGGCTCGTATTTTCGATCAATAGCGCTATGTGTGTAATAAGGCGTCCAACCGGAAACATCTTGAAATAAACGAATCGCACGGATTTTCCGGTCGCCACAAAGATCGAACCAGTGAAGTGTATTGCGCGGAATGCAGATGAGGTCACCTGCTTCTACTTCTACTGCCACAACTTGATCTCGCTGTTGCTGTTGCTGTTGCTGTTGTTGTTGTTGTTGTAAGTGGATGTGAAATAGTCCTCGTCCACTAAGAATATACCTGACTTCATCTTCATCGTGGCGATGTTCGATATTGAATTTCGCGAGCATCGCATCAAGCCCAGGTGTATCTTTGTTCACTGTGATGACGTCTGCTGTTACATATCCTCCACGACGTTTGAGTTCGTTAATTTGTTTAGAGTAAGCACTCAGAATCTCATCGTATGACGCATCATGTTGAAGGTCAGCTACAGGTTCCCAATGCTCATAAACAATATTAATACCTGCTAGGAAGTCCCTAACCTTGCCATAATCCTGTAATGCCCGATTTTCGTCTGGGATGGTTAGGATGGCCATAATAATCTCATCTGTCGATTGACTTCAGGCCTGCTGCGTCACTCCGCGCTTGCGCAGATCGAACAAGGACTTCCATCAGAAACTCTAGAATTTCAACGTTGCGTTTTGCCTCTTCTAGATTTGCACCCCAAGTATAAAATCCATGTCCGCGCAAGAGAAAACCGCGAATACCAGCATGCTTGCGCAGAGTTGCAGAAATCTTCCGTGCCAACTCAACCATATCTTGAGAATTCTCTAGAATTGGCAGATACTCTTTATGCTGATGGGTCCTAACACCCTCTAGCCCCTTGAGCATCTCATAGCCCTCAAGTACGATGCTGCCTCGTAATGCATGCATATCAGATAACACTGTGCTCCAGACTGAGTGGGTGTGCAAAACTGCATCTGCATTCCTAGAGCGAACAATTGCTAGATGCAGTAACGTTTCGGCCGATGGTTGTCCAGCCCTCTCACCGACCACATTTCCAGCACCATCGATCTCCAGGAATTGTGCTAGTGTTAGTTTCCCTTTATCCGATCCTCTTAATGTGATGGCCAAACGCAGCGGCTCTCGTGAAATCACACCACTAAAATTTCCACTTGTGCCTAAAACCCATCCGCGTGAATAGAAGTTTTTGCCAACTTCCTCTAGATTCTTTGTGAGCTTTAAGAAATTATCATTTTTCCCCGTGGTTCGATACACCGTAGTTTGATGGCCAATGCCTTCTGAGCTGCTACTATCCTTATTAGCGCTCATTTCTGACTCTCTCTAAAATATATCTTGATAGATTTATCCATTTAATTTCGTTGAAATAGCCAGAATCTAATTTAGTAATTTGAGCAGTTCGAAACAAAATTTTCTCCCTGAAATACCCATATATGCAGCTTGCCCTGGGAAAATCTTTCCTATAGGCTACACATATACGTAATGGTTTTTTCATTACTTATACTTATAATTACAAATCCCTGATAAATTTTTCCATTTCCATTCTATCAGCATAATAAATACTACAGTATATCTAAATGGGATCCATTTATTGGGAGAAGTAGGTTGTAGCCACTTACATCATTGTCAGCTTGCCTCAGAAACTATACCCTAGGTAATTCCTAGATAAAATTATAGATAATATCCATTCTTTTTGCCTGAGAGCTATAATTCATTTGATCTTAAATACTTCCACTACTCTTCAATATGTGATGCCTATTATCAGTAAGAAAAAATGCACCTTTTGGTGTGAAGATTGTACTGCAGTATTCGATGAGCTGACGAAGGCAAATGAGCATCAAGTGAAGGAAAAACACAGGATGAACCAGACTGAGTATTTTGCATCTTGCTAATTCTGTTCAGTAAAGAACGGTGAGCCCTCACGGTATAAAGTAGGGATTACTAAAAATGATTCTTGTGTCAATGATATCGCAATATGATTGTTCGAAGCAACAGATGCTTCACAGAGAAGTGTAATATTTATAATAACTAATTTCAAATCTATAATTATATGGTACTATACGGATTTTTATGCGGTTTAGGAGTCGAAGGAGGACTCATTCTTGGACTGACTGCGGCAGAGGTAATTGCCAGCTATTGGAAAAATAGGAATCGAACACATCCAAAAGGATATCCTCCTTCCTCATCTCAAAAAGTCTATTTTTTCAATAGAAGGATGCACCATGGCCAAATAGGCGCATTATTGATGCTGTCATTACTGTTTCGAGGTACGCCGGTTCCTGCAGCTATACTTACAGGCATAGGCATTGGGCTTGTTAAGGATGACTATGCTGATTTCAAAGAATGGTTCCTCTTCAAAAAAAGAGACGAAAATGAGAATAGGAGATCTTTCAAATCTAAACGCTATAACGATCTCTATTCAGTTAATCAAGAGGTCATTAGAAGCCATTTGCCTGATGAAAGTATTGATATGACATCTTCTAATACTCGACCTTTACTATCAGCCTGTAAAAAAATAATTACGCTAATTGATAGACAATTCGAATCCGCAAATGGTGTGAAATCCCAATCAAGGGAATTCGAAAGACAAAAGTTACGTACTTATTATAGATTCAAGCGATGGGAAAATAGTAATCGCTGAGAGGATCAGGAAGGTCAAATTATAATTTGCATTAACATTTATGATAATAAAAGATTCTTTCATAGAAGAGAAACGAAGAAAATGACGTACAAGCAAGCTGCATCCGTCTCAAACAAGCATTCGTAGATATATGATTCACATTAATCTTATTTGCCTCAGCATTAGATTAGAAGCATTGACTAGTACTATTTCAATTATTTTTACCTATGTAAATAATATCACATCATTCCATTCTCCAGGCTGCGGGTTCACATTCAGAAATAAATACAAGCCAGAGAGGTAGAAGAAACCGATAAGTACTTTCGGCGATTGATCCGGTTACGAAAGCAGTTAATCAAGATCCAGGCTAGAGAATCTAAAATTAATGTGCACGAATACAGGGATAAAACAGTAGTGAAATCCAATTACAGAATAGTTATCAGATTTATCTTAATTAACTGAGAATAGCCTGTCAATACATATCCCTTGCGATACAATATGAGCCGTACTCAACACACTAAATTCGCAGTGCTAGGTGGACTTCTATTGCTTTGCGCAATAACACTAAGTATAACTGAAGACAATCAGAGATTGGCATTTGCCCAGATAACTCCGGCCCCAGAAAAGGCGGGCGGTAGTGACGACTCTCCAGATGCGGGAAGCGCTGACGGCAATGATAGTGACGACGATGGATCTTCAGGATCATCATCATTAGGTTCTAATGATGATGATGTTGACGACGATGGTGATGTGCAAGACTTAGCATCAAACGATGAAGTTGCCGACTCTTCTGGATCAGATGAACAGATTACAAGTGAAGAACAAGATGATGAAGCCACAATCGTTGACGAGCAAGAGAACGACGAGTCAAGCTCGATGGTAGAAGCTATAGTGAACGAAGTCAATGAAGCGTTATCGGCTGCTGGCATACTTGGTCCGTAGTTCTAATAAACAAGACTCCTCCACACTTTCTTTTTTGTTTGAATTGTAAAGATGGTTGCATATCATCTGGGGGCGGAGACTATTCTGCATGCGAGTCAAAGGCAAGACAGACTTTATCTTTTCTTTGTTTCTGATAGATCCACTTGCAACACAAGCTCTCAACATTAAATGTAGTTGTGATCCATATTAAACCTAAAACTAGGTATGTAGTTCCAATCTTATAGTTCGTTAATGCAGATAGTCAATGAACTTTTACTGTGTCATTACTAACATAGAAAATCCACAAGGCTTTGAGCCATTTACTTTGGTCAGTAACGCCATGCACGAGGTGGATAGGTCTAAAATTGATCTTAATACCATTTATCACCAAATTAGCGTAGCATGAAATTAATAAAGTTCTGTACTTTAAGTTCTAGCAATACATTATTATGTTGTCAGATACCAACAACAAATAGAACGAGAACTATCATCTAATCATTATCTGATTAATCACCAGCTTTTTCTTGTTACTAAGACGAAGTTTCACCATCGAACTTAGCTAGGCGATTTCAAGCTGATTGCTGCCTGATAGCAATGTTGTTATTCTTGTAAAATTCTATCTCCATTCCCCTAGTTACACTATATTTTATTCTAAATGATTCGTCGGTCGAGATAGGCATCAATTCAGTGTCATGAGAATTGCAACAATGACAATCAAGAATATGCGATGGAGATCTAGATAGAGCCTCTAAATCGTCAATGCCGAAATAAGATGCACACCAATAACATGAATTACAAATCACAAAATAGATTTTATCGATAGTCCGAAATAGCTCATTTTCTTCTACGGTAGTTGGCGAGAGGTTGGCTTGTTGTTCCAGCCGCAAATCATACTCTAAATTAGGGCTAATTACTTCCATAATAATTCTAAAATACTATTATCACAATCTCAGTCTATTATACGTTGGCATGGGTTTGCATGTACCTCTCTCCTTATCCAATTGGTCTATTATTTCCATTCATTGTCATAGTAATAGTTGATTTGGGAATGTGGGTCCAGATTTAAAGGCATGCAGGCGTGCGTAATTGGTGAATGACTATTCAAAGACAAAGCCAAAATAATGATAGCATTAAATCAGTTAATGTATCATTGCAAACATTGTCAATTAAGAAAAAAATTGCTATTGCAATTGCCTCGGCCTTTGCGACTTACCTTGCCAGTAGGTACATTCTAAAAAAAGGTAGAGAGAAAAATTCCAGATCATAAACTCTCAACTGATGACGGCCGTATGGTGGATGGGTAGCAATAATTTTTACAGACGCAGCGCAATGCGATAGATATAGTTCAGCTAATGTTAATAAAAAACTAAGATAAACAGCTAACTAACGTCTATTATTTCGAGTTAAAAAAAGTCTTTCTAAATCATCGGAAAATGAGATATCAAATTTATTTAGAATGTCAATCCCCAACACACTGGGAACAGCTGGACACAATCTCCCATCAACTGTGTGATAGTTTGAGAGGCCAAGGTCGCCAACCTCTAGATTGTATATGCCCATATCTGCATAAAAAAATAAGCTGCATTCTGGCAGAATGAAAGCTTTAAAGCTACCACCCATTGCGGTATACATTCTGTCCTCGCGTAGATTTGTCTGAAGTGTAGCATACGGTACTTCATTCCAACTAAGTAGTGTAGTTGATGCCCCAGTATCCACCAAAAAGTTAATCTTAAAAACTAATTCAAGTTGTTTGGATATTACAAAAGCTGGTACGTAATACCTTTTGTCATTAAAGCCTTGAAAACACTCGATTTGCAAGACTTATACTTCATGCCTTTTATCTCTTATAAATTCAACGACGACATCCAAGCGGTCTATGTTATTTTGCTTTAATTCACGTTCAAATTCGTGCATCTCTTTGTTATGTGCTACTATCATATGGTTTTTAATTGCAACATATTCTAAATAAAATTCTTTTATTAGGTTATTGTAGTTTTGGTGGAGCCATTTGCTATCGTCAATGAACTGCTTAAATCGTTCATCAGTGACTATTGACATGTAATGGATTAAGAATAGAGAATATTTACATCTTTTTAATTTGAGTTCTCATTAATTCTAGATATGTCTAAAACTCAAATTCTTTTAATGACAAGTCGGAAATATTAAGATAAATTTGCTTCTTATCTATTCGATCTATCTTACTTTTCGGTATCAAATATTCATGTTCTTTCTTATTCTCACCATCTATTACAACTAAATTATCTTTGTACTCCGCAAATACCCTTCCAATTTCTCTTTCATGGATATTACTCTTTCCATCATTATTGTTAATAATTACCGGGATTCGATAAAGAGTATAATAATTCCACTCATGATCGTTAGTGAATTGAGCGTCACTATTGCCGACAGTGGTACTATCATTACTCATCGCAGAAACTACTCAAGAAACTATTTAACCATTATGTATTGTAAGAACTGGTTAATGTTTAGTTAAAAAATACTCAACTAATACATCAGTTCATATTACCATAATGCTTATCAAACTACGAATTTAATGAGTTACGAACAGAAGACGGGAGCAACAACGAATAGCTTCTCAAAACCTGTTGAAACAGGCAAAGAATACACGGTAGACGTTACTGATAACGGTAGGGCCGGAGATGGTATCGCACGAATACAAGGTCTAGTGATTTTCGTAAAAGGCGCAAAAGCTGGAGACAAAAACATAAGGGTTAAGATTAATTCTGTGGGAAGCAGATTCGCTATTGCTGAAGTAGTAGGTTCCACAGATTCAACTTAGATAGGCAGACCACACTAATTAGAAAGAAGCTTTTCCATCTTTCCAACAGTCCATAATGATAAACTATTGTGAAAACAATAATGGTATACATCAAATTTTGCTAATATGAATATAGCTATACATTTACTAGTATAGTAGATCGCATCTGGTAATACGTTATTTTGTATATTATATGCTGTATTGCATTGGACTGAAGATTGCATATGAGGTAGTAGATGGTCACATGATTCAAAGCCAATAGAGCGCTTTAAGATAAGTGATTCTAGAACAGAGCTTCGATGCGGGAGGTGTCACGGTTTGATGGGATGGTGGGATGAACCGCCTCGTACGAAAAAGATCATGCCATTTAAGCGAGCGTGGCCTGAAGAAAAATATTTGGCTATGCATTAGATCTAATAGAAAAAATATCTGATTTTTGAAAGGTTCAGAATCTGCTTAATGTAAATAAACTAAAGTCTCGCTCTGCTAATAACATGAATAGCAAATATGTCGCAATGATAGCGGTGATAGCAGCAACATTAGTAGGATCAACAGCAATAACAGCTGATAGCGCTTTTGCGTACGAAAAGAACCAGGCTACTTCACAAGCAAATGACTGTGGAAATGGTGAACTCGCATTAAATGTTGGATGTCAAAACATTGCTTCTCAGATTCAGGGTGATGAGAATGCAGTATCTCTAGCTGCAGAACAGGCATTCCCAGAATTCGACCAAGGACCAGTAAAGTAGGTTAACTACATCTCTTTTTTTATAACAGACAACTCATTTTTCTTCGAATGAATAAATGATCCCAGTCTTAGTGGACCAGGCTGGGAATAATTTACGTAATGTGTCCAGCTTAAGAAATATTATGCATTTAATTGATGATATTTAATGACAAGTTTCAATTGTGACCATTTTCTTAGCTAACCAAATAATTGATTCTACCATTAATCATTTATCCCAACGAAAGAATAATCCGCATAATTAAAATGGTCGAATCAAAGCAGAATGGGCATTGTTTCTCTTGCAAACAACTTATCACGAAAGATCATGTCGTTGTAAGCAGTGGAAGGCCGCGACATTATTATCATAAAGACTGCGCTATCAAACATCATATAATATAGTATACCCATCAGGCTGTCTCTTTAGGAGCTCTCTTAACTTCGATTATAGTTTCTAAATAGCTTGTTGAAAAGATTGCATCGAGATGTGCGGGAATTGATAATAACCCAAAATGATTATTTGGATATGACCATTACTGTATTATCCGTAATTACCTTGACAACTTCAATGAAATCTAGCCTAAAACGGCCGGGGATTAAACGATCTCATGTATTACAATGCAGCGCTAATATCTAGATTGATTTATGGAAATGGAATCATTGAAGGTCCATCTCCAGAATCATCTCCATCATCTTCTTCTCGATCATTAGTTTCTTCATCTGCATTGTCAACATCATTATCACCCGAATCGGTCGATATTGATGTTGATGCAAAGTGATCATTGGAATCGCTTTCAGCATCGTTGAGATCTTCTTTTGTCGGTGAAATATCTGGAAGTATGGTTGGCGTTTGCGTTGCATCCGACCGCATGTCATTTATGGAATCGGGTTTGAAACCTTGTGGCTGGGTGTCGTTACAATTAGTTAAATTAGTTAGATTGACAGAAGAGTCACATGGGACAGTGCTTGCGTATAGTTGAGTTGACAATATCAACAAGACTAATGGAAGACTGAATAGACTAAAAAATGGCATTAAAAGGCTGGTTTTGCATTAAATGCGCAATACTATCTCCATAATTTCGCTTATAGAAGATATGTATACTTTGCGTGTGAATTAATTCAAGTGCCAAAAACTTATTAATTTTCTCTCGCTTGCTTGTGTGGATAATGTCAGATCCTTATACAGGTTATTCTAAGCCAGTTAAAAGAACAGTGATGATATGCGAAGACGACAGATACTTGCTTAATCTGTTTGGGCATGCTCTCAAATCAAAATATAATGTAATTTCGGTTGGTCCTGGTGAAGAATGCATTGAGAGATTCATTGAAGAAAAGAGCCACGGGAACAAGATACATCTCTTGTCGCTGGATTACAGATTAGGTGATTGTATGGTGATGCAGTTGCTCGTAAGATTAAAGAACATAATGAAGTAAAAATAATTCTTATCTCAGCATTTGATCTGGATCACACACTGGTAAAAAGGTTAGAAGAAAAAGATTATATTTCAACACACATTGAAAAACCAATCCACTTAACAAATCTAATTGATCTAGTGGCAGATACAATGAATTAAGTCTTTTCTGTTACTATCATAGAATATAATCAATAAAGTCAAAAAAAACTCAACATTTTTAGAAGTATTTGCTAACAAAGCATGACCAACAGACTATAAATATCCAGTTCTAGATTTGCAAATGATTTGGATTTTCCCCTGAGACTTGAAACAGAAAAAAAGACTGTGATGATATGCGAAGATGAGCCAGATATTCTTAAACTGTATGGACTAGCACTTAAACCAAAATATAACGTAATTCTGGTCAACTCCGGTGAAGAGTGTATTAAAAGATTTATTGAAGAACGGAAACGGGGTAACAAAATACATTTGTTATTGGTAGATTACAAAATAGGCGATATGTCTGGTGACCTTATTGCTCGTGAAATTAAAGATTATAGCGAAACGAAAATAATTCTAATCACTGCTTATAATCTGGACGACTCGGTATTGAAAGAATTGAAAGAGAGTGATTGCATAGCAAACTTCATCAAAAAGCCAATTCACTTAAGCAGCCTGATTGAACTGGTAGCGCATACATTAAATCAAATTGAAACAGTTTCAAACATTGGCTAACATCTGTTGTCACTATTCGATCCGTCGATATATATGTACAGAACAGATTATGCTACCGGCTTAGCAATGATCCAATGAAGAGCGTTCAACCATTATAAACAATATTTGATATCGGTGTATAGAAATGTCTCAAGCAGTATCCAATTGTGAATATGAATTTAGTGATTGTCGCAACATAGGCATGACAACTTCTCATTGCACAGAATGTGATAAATATTTTTGCGACGAGCATTTGAAAACACATATCGCTGAACACTAGAGCGTACTTTATACCTAAGAATATCACGGATCCGTTCATCTTATTATTTTCTATTTGATCTGCCTTGCTAAGATTTTTTTCATTGAATAGACTGCACCTTTAACATCACTTATACCTGTTTCATGTTCGGCTAATTCTGTATTTTCTTTAATTTCATGTCCAATGAACTCTACGCCTTTCTTTATCTCATACCCAACATATTCAGCACTTTTCTTTAACCCAGACATTTATAGCAGTTTTATTCAATATTACATAAGATATGATAACAAAAAATTTCTTGACATATTCATTAAGATCGGTTGATATATAATTCGCATTTGCTGTATGCATTTTAAAAATCCAAATCGCGCAGTTTGTCGTTATGGCCCATCGAAGCTAGCTCCATCTTCAAATATGTACCAATTTGGAATCTATTTTGTCACAAAATAATTCATATTCAATCATTAGTACAATCCAGACAACAACAATAGACTTTCGCTATAATCACTTATTTTATTCCCAGCAATAAATGCGGATGCCAGATCGATTTATTAATATTTTGAGCTATTATTTTTCTTATACCTGACCTAGAAATGAATGCAGAAGTCTAACCTAATAATACACTTCATACTTTATAAGAAGATACATTTTGTATCACCAGTAGGTTCTATAGTCAAATGGGTTGGGGATAATTCCATGCCCTTTGAAGAAAGGAAGTCCCAACCCAACACAGATGATGCTTAACCTCTTCGACAGTTGCGATCAAGGGTACCTGCTAACAGTCGTGAGTATCTTAGTATAATATAGACAGCGCTTGCAGATAAATTTTATTTGGTGAAAGTAGTAATCGTAGTTTTTAAGGTCCTATAAAGCCTTAAAATATTTTGTCGACCGTTAAATTATAAGTCATAACTTCAAAGAACTAGAAGGATAGAAATAATGGCCTGGCCACATTTACCTATGGTTGTTCTGGCCTGGCTATTATCCTCCTATTACTATTGATAGCATTCTATTTCATTGGTAACGCTTTCTTACACTCAGACGGTGTTAATATCACTATGATTAATAACATATTTTTAGAGTTCAAAAGGGTCTGATTTCTATCTGTTTTTAGGGTCCGCTATTGAAGTCGATACAGATGTCTAGACTGTCACGGTATATTGACTCTTGAAGGTCGGCATAATACTCCTTAGCAGTATCATTTTCTTGCTGTTCGGGTAGGAAACCTAGGTTTGTAGATGCCTCTCTATTCGAATCCTTTTCTTCTTCTACACATTGATTGTATTCCTGGACGTTAATGCTTTTTACTGTGTCACGAAATGGTATTTCTATTACTTCTTCAGCGGTATTAATCTTCTCTGATCCATTAGGCCCTTCTGATTCAGATATACTCATATCATAAGTAGGGACTTCAATCATAATACCTGATACTAACTGACTGGTTGCAGTTACTGCTGCTAATATTGCTACTCCTATCGCTATTATAGCAGCCATGATTATTTTCCTCATAATATTCAATGGTGATATAACGAAGTAGACCTATTTTAAAGTGCTCAAGTAAGCTTCGCAAAGAGTAGCAAAATGAATTTTGATATGGACTTTATTATTGCGACTAATGATTAGACCTATTCCTTCCGAAGGAGTATAGTACAGGAACCATTGTCTGCATTATTAATCAATTGGGTGGGCTCAAACAGCCCACTCACTCTCGCTCTGATCGACTATTACCCTTTCATTCTCCAGTACAGTGTAGCAGTACCAGCAAAAGTATATTGTCTTCTTTTCATGGTTAGGTTGTGGATACAGTGCTAACTCAGTCGGTTTGTTCCTACACCCCAACCTGAAGCATCGGGCATTGGGTGGCGGATTAATCTCTTTCATCCTTCTTTCTCTTACTCTAATGCTATCCACGATTAAACCTACCAACTCCTGATTCAATACATGTCTGCCTTATCCTTTTTTTCACGTCGTCAGGCCACCTTAATCCTCCAACCGATACCCTTGTTACTGCTGGTGGCTATGATCTAACAGATCAAGGCAAAGGCGTATTAGGTTGTGTTTTAGGTGGAGGAGTATTGACTATAGTCGCAACCCAATTAGGGTTGGACCCTTTGACGATAATGGGAGCATTAGGATCTGCAGGAAAGGCCGTAGGTTGTGGCAATGATAACGGTCAGACAAATGATCCACTGGGTGAAGCCCTGAGGGGATTAGCTGGGGGGAGGTGAAAGTTCTTCAGCAGGAACTAACCCCCTTGACAAGATTCTTTCAGGTCTCTTTAGCTAATAACATAATCGATAAACGCTCCAATGGATATGTTGAAAGCGGAAGAGGATAAATTGGATTTGGAGTCGGAAGAAACACATGGCGATTACGAAAAAATGAAATTGGTTTTCGAAAAGAGGATTAAACTATATGCAATATCCAATCTTATAATGGAGAACATAAATTCTATTCACAACTATTAGGATATACTGATACTGAGTAGATAGGTCAAACCTTAAAGATTCCTGCCAATGACTGGTTTTGGAGGTTCTATTTCTCTTACACTAAAATATTTGATATCTACTTCATCGGCGTTATCCCACCTAAAGGTTGCAATAGGTCCTCCCCAGGATATTATTTGAGCTGCTTTTCCGTCACAATGTTCGCCCCGTTCTCCCCAATGACCTCTATCAACTCTTTCATCTATTTTTTTCCAAGATATACCGTCACCGTTTTCGTTTATCCAATTTTCCATCTTGACGAAAATAGTACCATTCTTTAAAGGAGGAAGATTGTATACTACAAATTTAAAGCCAATCCATCTATCCTCAAGAGGATTTGTTATATGTTCCTTTTCATCAGTAAATGCATAACTTACAAACCACTGCTGTTTTGCAAACCTACTATCACCTTCGTAGTATAATTGACCTTTATATGCAGAACCTTCACAATCCTCAGAATCAGTATGTTTTCCACCTCGAGCATACCAAGCAAAATTCTGATCATTATCCCCTTCATCATATTTTACGTATCCGGTCATCTCTACGTTCTTCCAATCGTTTGGTGACTGCATATATCCCTTCTTTGCTAACTCTTCTTGCTCGTACGTAGTTATTTTACTTTCATTATATCCCGATGATGTATATACATTCATTCTTACCTTCGAATCATCAACATGCCATGATATATCTTCATCATTCTTCACAAGTTCAACTTGTGGATTGAACTGTGGATCGTGAAGAGGATCGCTCATATTCATATACCATTCTTCACCATTTTCTGATGTCTGATACAGTTTCCGAATTCCAAATTCATCGGTTTGTATATCAAATATAAGCTGCATAGAATTAGAAGCATTGGACATTGAGGGCTGAATATATTGGTTATCATTAAGTTGGGGTTCCAAAAAGATGAAATTATTATTATCGAAGTTTTCTGTTTTATTATCAGTAATTAGACTTGAATTTAAATCATAACCATATATGTATAGATTACCAGGGTCAAATTCATAAAATATCATTACAACCATTGAAGCAAAAAAGACAAGAGGTATTACGATCCTTCGCAGAGTAACTATATCATAATTCATCGATGCTATCCAAATTAAATATGACTTATATATTAAGTCTTCTAAATCTTATGCAATTACAACATAATATTGAAAAATTGTATAATGTCCTTTCTAAATATTATAAGAGGTTAAAAAACCATAATTATATTTGAATATTTGTTATTCCTATTTTCTAGATTAAGAAATTCTTATGAATGGTTATGATGCCCTATATAAAGACTAAAAATTGTATTTTTTACCATATTAGGATATAGGAATATTAAGACAATTTCCAATAATTTTTTGATTGGTCCTATTCTGGGAATCAGCTCTTTTAACCAGTCCATAATACTTGACAAGACTTTATTTTCGAAATTTAGAACATGATTTCACAAATCTATGATGTCATTGCATGTTAAAGCCTGAAAATACTTGTTTAAAAAAGTGAGTAGTCTTTAGTTATTTTATTGGATTGTGATGCTGAACCCAGTCAATGATTGAGCCATCATACACTCTCACATTGTTATAACCTGCCTGTTTAAATTGCAAATATTTGTGTGACGCTCTTGCTCCAGAATGACAATAGCAAATGATTTCTTTGTCTTTTGTAATCAGCTTCTCCTCAAAATCTGTTTCTAGTTCCTCTATATTCTTCATCATTTCGCCTTTGTGACCTAATCCTTCTTCCCAGTTATCTAATATCGAACCAGGGATCCTTGCTTGCCTATGTTCTATGGGTGATCTAGCATCTACAATTAAAGTATTAGATTGTTTTTGTAATTGTTGTTTTGCCCTTATCATATCGGCATCGGCTCTAATCATGTAATTTATTTTTGACTTGAAGTGAACATCTTTGGTTAATTGTTTTTTTCGGATTGAAACTTGTCTTGTAATTGGTAAGCCAGATTTCTGCCATTCATTTAATCCAATATCCAAGATCTTTACATTTGGATGTCCATGATACATTAAAGTCCAAGCTATTCTTGCCGCTGATGGATCCATATATTCACCATACACTACAACAATTTTACAATCATCAATTCCAAGACTGGTAAAGACCTTTTCCGCTTCCAATGCATCAATGACCAAATTAGCTCCATTAGGCGCCATTGAAATAACATGTTCTATGGAAAGTGGTAGTGCATTCCTGATATGCCCAAATCTATAAGGCATATCTCCTCTTGCATCTATAATAATTACATTAGGATCATCAAGATGAGATAAAAGCCATTTACTGTCGACAGTTACTATCATAAATAATCTAGATAATATATGGTGAGATAGTAATTTAAATGATACTAACAATTTCTGATTGTGGTAGTTTTCACAAGATGTTCTTTCAATACCTAGGTACTTGGCTAAGATGAAGGAGGATTTTAACGAATTTTGTTCCTAATATTAAGGACTATAAGAATCAATTTGGACATCAAAAAACAACAAAATATAACCTAGTTCTTAGATAAGTCAATGATATAAGCTATACATGTCTTCTAGATATGTAAATAGAAATATAGATTCATTTAAGATGGTAGAATCAAATTTAATTTGCTATAAGCATGCAAGAAATCCAATAAACATGTTCAATATTCAATGAAATATCGGATAGTAAGGAACCTTTCGTAGGGAAACTGACATTGCATTTTAAAGATTCTATGAAGATTTACTAATAAACATTTATTATCATGATCGGGTTTAAAGGTGAAGAGTACATATTATAACTTACTTGATCACCCCATCATTGAAACAGGAAGAAGAGTATGAAGAAGAATCAGTATCAGGAGTCCCTGTTTGTGGATCTAATTTCAATACCCCTGTAGTAGATCAGGCTTACTATACAGGAGAAATTCACTATAGAATTGGAGACCGAATGTACATAGAAAATGCAGACTAGGCTTCAGGTAAAGAATATAATAAAAGATTCCCCTTTATTTCTTTAATCTTACTCTATTCAAAAGATAGAAAATATGTTCTATTTTTGAAAAGTTAATAGCTGCTACACATTAAATTATTGTTTCACCTACACATCTTCTCAGATTTCTATTTTTAAGTTTATAATAGTAAAGTATTTCCTATTTTTAAATACGCAGATTATATTGCTCTTCTTTCTTCGCGTTTATACCTTTCAATATTTCTTGAGCCTTAACGTGTCCTAACCTATCCTTTAGTCTTTCTTCAGATCTAGTGCCCTCCCAAGAATTCAATAATCTAATAACATTTTCTCTAGTGTCTGAACGAAGATCTCTTACTGAACGTTCAATGACATTCCTATAACCACCTCTTCCCAAGTCCTTGGGTCTAAAGACAGCTCCCATGATATATTATAAGAATATGTCAGTAACAAAGATGATATAAAAACCCCATAAGCCGTTGCTTACTGACTTAAGATGAGATTAACTAGTAAGCAGAATTCAAGTCAATAGGAGTAAATTCCAGCTTGTTGACAATTTATCATCAACAATAAATCCATGAGTTTAAAAGCGAAATTAAAAGAGCGGCGATTCTACGAAAGCATGAAAGCATAAATACACTTTCATAGAACCCGACAATCAGTTATCTACTTCTTTAGTCTATCCTGACAATAATATAGTAATTGTTGCATACTGATATGTTAGAACCTACTAAGATCTCAACTTTAGCCTCAAGATACTTATCCAAAAAATGTGCATCTTCACTCTAAAGACAACAATGACAGATGATTAGTATATTAGCTAATCCAACTAAACATCGATCTCGTCAGGCTGATGATAATAAAGTTTAACCAGTTCCTCTTTCTTTATTTCTCTCAGCGCGGCTCTAATGCAGGGCAAACATATCGATAGCTCAGGTCCTAACTTCGTATCCAACTGTGTCTCAACAATTGTTAACGGTTCGCCACAACTGCGACAGTATTTAGACATTGTTAGTTGGCCTGAATTCTAATTACATATACTCAACATTCCCTTTTAATACTTAGTAAAGCTACTCGTGCTACATATAGTGATGATTACAAGTTTAATATCCATAAACTGGAAGAAGGTGGTAATAGGTAGTATAGAATCAAAGAACTTAAAAGGAGGGATAAGATGCTTCAACAAATAATTCAATTCCTAATATCGCCCCAGCCTCAGGTCCATATTCAATGTGCAAGGCAAAATGAGTAAACCACGTCCTCCAAACGACCCACAGCAGTATCAGCAGAGCCCATTGAAAATCAGAGTTCTATGCTACTGTTTGAAATGGGACACTTCTTTAACTGCAAGTCCATATTCCAGATTAATTCGTTTTCTCATATATGGAATTAATCGGTAATGAATCGAATATGATTGCTTACTCTTGTGTTTATTTAACTCTCTTCTAAGAACACGTTTTGAAATGAGTGATTTTAATCCCCCTGATAACCTAGAATTTGATACGGTTTTGTCATTATCTCCACTATATTGATATAGTCTCATGCGATACTCATCTAACGTAAAATAAGGTCTGCCGAGCTCTAAAATTAATGGCCATATAACATTATCCCATACGACCATTCGATCGTACGTTTTTTCTGCGTACGTCCCTCTTTCTATCATCTACAGGGATTTAAAAACGGACTGCATAATATGCTTAAAGTATTTTTCTAGCAAGTTAGATTTTGTCATTTATTAAGAAGTAAGAATAAATAATATAATTACTAATCATCTCCTCTTCCTTTATAATCTCAATGTCTCTATCGCCTTTTATAGAGAAGGTGTTTCTGAGTATAGCTCATTGTTTCTATTGTACGATTAGGGAAAGATTCATATTGCATATAGAAAGTGTTCTAATGGATTTTAAAGACCGCATGTTATGAAGATTGTTTTTAAGTTCCAGACGAATTATTATGGGTGCAAAAGAGCAAAAGTACTACTCATGGAAGTAAGTAAATAAAATAGAAATATGAAGTACAATGCAAATACATAAGGGAAATATCAACGTGAGATGAATTACGATGAATAGTACAACCTATCATTTGTTAGAGCTACTTCTAAACATAAAAGTACTTTTGGTTTTTGTAACTTCAATCATAAACTAAATGCTGCTCTCCTGAAAAAACCTTATTACTCAGATCTTCATGAATTTTAGTAATTTGGGATTTATAGGCAAGCTTGACTTCACCTGCCGAAACGCGTTCATTTGACAAAGGAAAGGTTGAGACCGCAAAAGTCGGAAATACCAGCATTGGTAGAGGGTATTTTGAACCTGGATGGAGTTGGGAAAAATGTGTAAAGCCTATAGTTAATACGAATAGCTGTGAGGTTTCGCATACTACGTACATAATATCAGGTAGAATAAGATTTAGGATGGATGATGGAAGTGAAGAAGAATATGGTCCTGGTGATATTGGCTACGTACTACCTGGACATAATGCATGGGTTGTTGGGAATGAACAATTTGTAGTAGCAGTGGACTTCACAGGTGCGGAAACTTATGCAAAGAAGTAATAGCTGAATAGGGGAGGACTAATCAATAAGTTTCTTTACAATTTTTATTTCTAAGCAGATACTCTAAATAAGGTCCAATTTACGCATACTATTAATTCGGCAAGGCAATAAAAGGGTCATTGTAAACCGATACTGCATTTTGTTTTGTATCAAGTAGGATTCGAAGGTCTTCATTTTTCACAGTTGTCTTGATAAAATGATTGAATGCTAGACGATAGGCTCGTTTAGTGTGAGGGGACGTTAATCCGTCAGTCGCAAGATAAATCCTCAACTGTTCTTCTTCTGCTGCTTCTGTTTGTTCACGCTCTTGCCATAGAGTCAACGTACACCTAGTTTAGGTTGCTGAATTATATACTACTAGCGATTCCACTAGGGAGAGATTGTTACTCTCTAATTAGTAACCGTTTTTGACGAGCCTCCAACCGAGACCGAATTATGCCATGACAGCTGTTGTTGCTGTAGTTATAGCTGAAAGCTTTCCACAATCAGTCGATATCTTTCTCCCATCAAACTAATCGATTCCAGCCTATGGGTGAGTTGAAAACGCATCAGCTTTTGGATTTAGCTAAGCAGGCATTATGCTGCTCTCCACTTGAGCCCCGTTGTAGTAGTGGATAGTCTCCTCTGACTATTTGTTTTAAAAGCAGTGGACAGCGGATATTTTTATACATCTTTTATTCACTATAATGCATGTCTGCTGTCGCTGCTCCAATTCAAAAGAAGGTAGCTACTGAAGCTGCTACGATTTATTGTGAGTATAGGGGCAGGGGTCCGCTTCTGCTCTTGATTCCGGGCGCCATGGAAGATGCTGGCTTCTACTCAACTGCAGCTGATATCCTTGCTGAGAAGTTTACCGTCGTGTGTTATGATAGGCGATGTAACTCTCGCAGCTCCGGAAACCGAAGCGTTGACATGACAGTTGCCCAACAGGCTCGCGATGCCGCCGCTATCATCAAAGCAATGGGAACAGATCAGGCTGTCATACTTGGGAGAAGCGGAGGTGCCATTATAGGTCTCGAGCTTGCTGCAACCAAACCGAAGCTGATCGACTTTCTAATAGTCCATGAAGCTCCAGTGATCGAGCTCTTACCTGACGCAGATGCACAAAGATGGCGTGCATTTTTTGATCAGATTTATACAAAGAGCCAGCGTGAAGGATGGCAGGCTGCACAAACTGCATTCATGGCATCTCTGATAAACGTTCCTGATACTCCTTATCCTCCTGACCTCAATGAACGGATCTCTGGTAACGTCGACTTCTTCTTCAAGCATGAATTCAGAGCTTTCTTTGCGTATATACCCCATATTGAGAGCATGAGAAATAACAAAGTAAAAATGGTAACGGCTATAGGGAAAGAAAGCGATAACGCGTACTATGTTCAGGCAACTAGGGTACTAGCGGCCAAACTCGGATGTGCGACCATTGAATTTCCTGGTCATCACGATGTATCGTTTTGGATGCCGGAGGAATTCGCAAGCGCTATTCTGGGTACGTTGGAGCGATTCTATATGTCCTAATGCCAAAACTGTAGCGACATACGGAATGCATCAAGGAGGTCGTCATGCGAAGTTGCTTCCTGATCTAGTGTACCATCACCTTTCTCCACTACAGTACGAAGCACGCAATCAGTTGTTATTGTTTCAAATAAATCTTGACCGTTTATAACTCTTAAAAAGTATGTTTCTATGAAGATTAAAGTATACCTTTCCCGCGGGTAAATAAATGAGAAAGTTAGACGCAGACAATGACTTACCAACCGAAGAAGAGATAAATGAATGGACCCGAAGATCAAGGAAGGAAGGTATATGCGGCATAGTCAATTGCTTTAACAAACCAACCAAACAATGCAAAAAATGCACTAATTATTACTGTTCAGAACATTTTCCTTCGCACCTTGACCTATTGCCCGATGGCGACTTTGAATACTTTAGTTCAAATGAAGGTCTAGAACTGTATATGGATGAATCTAATGACTTGGGTTCAAATGAGGTTCTGGGTACCGATATGGATTGACGTTACTAGTGCGAGTGTAACCAAACCCTGAGCATGAAAGTGTTCAAATATCACTAGTATAAATTCGCTAAAATAGCGAATTAAGGCTGGGTAACTTTTCTTATACCATGAAAAATTCACTACCTAGATGTGGCCGATGTAATTCGCCTGTTACTGATTCTATAAAAGTTGAAATAGAAAATCACGGCAAAATAAAATTGGGTAAAAATATTCAAGGCTCATGGATATGCAATGACTGTGCGATAAAAAGAGATAGCGGAGAAAAACTTTCTGCTACCTCAGCGATCCAAGATGACGTTAATAGTAGTGTACGTCATGAACACATTGGAGTTGCAAACAAAGCCGATGTATCTCCCAATACTCCGACAGCTGAAGAAGCCGATGTAAAACCAGATTCTAGTTAAACTCTGCTATTCCCACCAGCTTATTTGATTAATGAGACTTGTAGATAACCAGCTGCTGCTGTAACCAGTGGATAAAGTTTGTAGTGTTTCAGAGTAAGAATGTGTCAAATTACCCAGTCAACAAGGAGTTCGCTTTAAAGTTGTATGAAGAGCTTGTTCTTGAAACTTTCTGTAAAGTTCCGTATCCTCTTTCTTTATTGCTTACCTTTGAAATATCTGAAGTCCAATCCCAATATTTTCAGTTAAAAGCCCAAGGGTATCTCCTTGAATGTAAATTATTATTAGTCATCAATCCCAAAGTTAGTTGTATACCTATGGAGAAAACCAGTCATGTCAATACTTGTGATAGTCGTGTTCATGCTTATAAAAATGGTAAGACCATGGAGCAATGCAAGGAAGAAGCCAGAAAAAATACTCTATTACTTTCAAAAGAACTATTAGAAAACGGTGTGGTTTCATGGACACGAGTACTAGATATGGCAGGCCATGACGAATTGGTTTACAAATTAACTTTGAAATATCTTAGACAACAAGGATATGATATTGGAAATAACAAAATTCCAAGAGTTAGACCCAACACAGGTCTGTAAATAGTAAAGTCATACTACCAATTTCTAGAAGTTAGGGTATCCCCTTTTTGCCATTTATCGACCATGATGAAAACAGAAAATCTGGATGCAATTGGATTTGCTGTCTATTCTACTAATGAGAGAGGAGGAGTACTGAATTATTCAGATGGATATATGAATTGCTTTGGAATGAAAGAATGGTAAATGATAACTCAAAGCGTGATGGTAAAATGCAAAGATGAATTCATTAATATAGCAGTAGATGAGCTAATATTTCCCACATAATCAATAGTTGAATATACAGTATTAATGTTAACAGATCCTGAATATAAACAAACAGACAAGAAAGAAGGATATCTTGATGTAATATATGGGAACTCCCTTAGACTAAATAACATTACGGATGAGTTGCTGGATGAGTTGCTGGATGTTTCTAGATTCGAAAATCAAACATTATAACTGTATAAG
>OCZV010000098.1_pt1 | contig 32092 bp, 29 predicted proteins | sample 1539051 | NCBI WGS metagenome assembly OCZV01 (sample SAMEA3113581, study PRJEB22503) | soil metagenome
ACGTCGTGCTCGACAAGAAGTGGGGCGCGCCGACGATCACCAACGACGGCGTGACGATCGCGAAGGAGATCGAGCTCGAGGACCCGTGGGAGAACATGGGCGCGCAGCTCGTCAAGGAGGTCGCGTCCAAGACCAACGACGTCGCCGGTGACGGAACGACAACCGCCACCGTGCTCGCCCAGGCGCTCGTGAGGGCAGGGCTCCAGAGCGTCGCTGCCGGAGCGAACCCGATGGAGCTCAAGCGAGGCATCGAGAAGGCCGTAGCGGCCGCCGTCGATTCGCTGAAGGCGCAGGCGCGCGAGGTGGAGGGGCGTGAGCAGATCTCGCACGTCGCCTCGATCTCGGCGAACAACGATCCCGAGATCGGCGAGATGGTCGCCGAGGCGATGGACAAGGTCGGCAAGGACGGTGTGATCACCGTCGAGGAGTCGAACACCTTCGGCCTCGAGCTGGAACTCGTCGAGGGAATGCAGTTCGACAAGGGCTACATCTCGCCCTACTTCGTGACCGACCAGGATCGTATGGAGGCCGTCATGGACGACCCCTACATCCTGTTTGCGCAGCAGAAGATCTCCTCGGTCCGTGACCTCGTCCCGGTTCTCGAGAAGGTCATGCAGGCCGGCAAGAGCCTGCTGATTGTCTCAGAGGATGTCGAGGGCGAGGCGCTCGCAACGCTCGTCGTCAACAAGATCCGCGGAACGTTCAAGGCAGCGGCGGTAAAGGCTCCGGGCTTCGGTGACCGTCGCAAGGCGATGATGCAGGACATGGCGACCCTGACCGGTGGACAGGTCATCTCGGAGGAGATCGGGCTGAAGCTCGAGTCGGTCGGCCTCGACATGCTCGGGCAAGCCCGCAAGGTCGTCGTGACGAAGGACGACACGACGATCGTCGAGGGAGCCGGCGACGAGTCGGACATCCGAGGCCGCATCGATCAGATAAAGGCCGAGATCGACCGCACCGACTCGGACTGGGACCGCGAGAAGCTGCAGGAGCGGCTTGCGAAGCTCTCCGGTGGCGTGGCCGTACTGAAGGTCGGCGCCGCTACCGAGGTCGAGCTCAAGGAGAAGAAGCACCGCATCGAGGACTCCGTCTCGGCGACGCGTGCCGCCGTCGAGGAAGGCATCGTTGCCGGCGGTGGCGTCACCCTGGTGCGCGCCAAGGAGGCCGTCGACGCTATTGACCTTGATGGGGACGAGGCCGTCGGCGCTCGGATCGTGCTGAGCGCACTCGACGCGCCGCTTCGGTGGATCGCTCACAACGCCGGCTTCGAGGGCGGCGTGGTTGTCGACCGGGTTCGTCAGGAGAAGCCGGGCCACGGACTCAACGCCGTTACCGGCGACTACGTCGACATGTTCAGCGAGGGAATCATCGACCCGGTGCGGGTCACACGGAGCGCCCTCGAGAACGCGGCGTCGATCGCGGCGCTGATGTTGACGACGGAGGCAACGGTCGTCGACAAGCCGGAGGAGGAGGAAGACGCCGCCGCTGCCGGCGCCCACGACCACGGAATGGGTGGAATGGGCGGCATGGGCGGCATGATGTAGCACTCGTCCAATCAGCGTTTCAAGGGCCCGGTTCCCATTGGGAGCCGGGCCCTCTTCGCAGGTGATGTGCGAAATGCCAATCGAGCACCAACTGTCGGTGTTCAGTTACCAATTCAGTTCTCGGCGCGCCGGGGCGGCCCGCCGGTCAATCTGCCGGCCGGATCAACTTGGAAGCCGCAACCAACGGGAGCGTCAGCGCGGCCGGGCCGACTATCCACAGCGGGCGCGTGATCCACCACGTGAAGCTGGGTTGCTCCGGCACGCTGGCCACCGCCCGGATGGCCGCGTAGAAGACTGCGAAACCCACTGCGTGCCACAAGAACAGCGGCATTGCGTTCGACGAGAGCCACCCGATGAAACTCCGCATGCGAGGGCGTGCGGCCACGGCCAGGATGCGGTCGCGATTGACGATGACTAGCCCGAGCTGGAACACAAGCAGCGCCACGATCGGGAGCGTGGGCGGGCCCATGTTCGAGAAACGATCGGCCGCCGACGTCGTCCCCACCATCGAGCGGGGATAGAGGCCCATGTTCGTGAGGCCGACCAGTCCGGCGAACCCGATCAGGATGAGCGCATGTCCGAAACGACTTGTTGCCGAGCGCAACCGCTCCCATGACCAACCCACTTGGTGGGCCGCGCCCCACACAAGGATCATGTTGAACCAGGCGATCTCGGGATGGCCGTACCGGAAGCGCACGAGGTCGATGCCCATTGTTGCAGCCGCCAGTCCGATCGGTACGAGCTCGCCCCATCTCCGGTCGAGGCGGTCCCACAGCGGAACGGTGACAACCAACGCCATGTAGACGACCAAAAACCAGAGCGGCGAGAGCACAAGCATGACGGCGCGGGGCACCCACGGGTCGCCCCCGGAGTGGAGGAGCGCCACAGCGGTTCCGGAGGCGGCGACGACCGCCACCAGAACCAGCGCGGGCACGCCGAGCTGAATTGCGCGCCGCTTTATGAACCGCCCCCACGCTCCCGGATGCCCTCGGTCGCGCGCCCACGAACGCGCGTGGACAAAGCCGCCGGCGACGAAGAATAGCGGCATGACCTGCAGGATCCACGTGAGGCTCCAGAGCCCGGACACGTAGCCGATCGGGTTGTCGGCATGGGGACCGTCGGCGCGCCAGACGAGGATCGTAAAGACCCAGTGCCACAGCACTACGGTGGTGGTTGCGAGCGACCGCAACAGATCCACCAAATCGTCCCGGCCCCCGCCTGGATCGGCGGGCGGAAGCATTGTTGGGTGGGCCGGATCGGTCATCGGCTTCGCTCTCCCATTGGCGAGCCCTTCGTTTTCGTTCTGTCTGCTCAGTGTTCTGGATTCCGAGTCACTGAGCAGACAAAAGACCGTGGCGCGCGGGAGCGCGCCTCGGGCTACGGCAGGTAGTTCAGCGGATTGACCGGCGAGCCGTTGACCCGGACCTCGAAGTGCAAATGGTCTCCCGTGCACGAGCCCGTGCAGCCCACGTTTCCGACGACCTGGCCTTGCGAGACGCTCTGACCCGCCGAAACTCCGAACGACGACATGTGTGCGTAGAGAGTTGCAACCCCGCCGCCGTGGTCGACGATCACCGAATTGCCGTACCCGGAGTAGGAGGAGGCGAGGATGACGTTGCCGCCCTTGCTGGCAACGATCGGCTGTCCTGAGTACCCGTCGATGTCGATCCCGGTGTGCATACGTCCCCAGCGAGGGCCGTACCCCGACGTGATCGGCCCGTTCAACGGCCAGATGAATCCCTGAGCGGACTTGCCGAGGTTCTCAACCGCCCGCTTCGCTTGGTTCGCAAGGATCTCGTCCCGTATCCGATCGACGTCCGCGGAGAGATCACCCTCACGCCTCTTCAGCTTGGATACGCGATCCGACAGCTGGGCATAGCTTGCTGCAAGTTCTTCTTTGCGCGTCTTCTGATCTGCGTAAAGCTGCGCCTTCGCACCCCGCGTCTCTCGCAGCAGCTCTTGTTTTTCAAGGAGCCTGCGAGACTCGCGTTCGACCTGCACCTTGAGCCGCCCGAATTGGATCAGAGCGCTGGTGTTCTCCTCGGCGGCAACCCCGAGCATCTCGGCGCGCGCGTCTAGCTCCGCGAGCGAGGTTGATTCGAGCAGTGCGTTGAGGACCTCGTATTGCCCCGACTTGTAGAGCGCGGCAGCCTGTTCGGTGGCGCGGTTTTGAACCTCCGCCATGCGGCCCTTGAGCTCTTTGACCCGCGCTTCCGCATCTCGCACTTGAGATTGCACCTTGGCGATCTCGACGTCTAGTTTGCCGATCGCGATCTGCAAGGTAGTGAGATCCCGCTCCAGGATCTCGATCTGATGTTTGGTGCTCGTGGCCTTGACGCGATCGGACTGAAGTTTCGAACGAACCTCTTCGAGTTCTTTTTGTGTTTTCTGGAGTTCATTCGATTGATCGGCGAGTGAGCCGACGGTGGGTATAAGGAGTGCGGTTATGCCCACGGCCACGAGGAGCGCGCGGGCCAGCCGACGTAGTAACAAACTCTCTCCCTCTTCTCGACTAAAAGGGTCCCCCCGAGGGCAAATGCGGGCCCTCGCCGCTACAACAACCCGTTATGCAATGCACTGCCGCGTCGTTCGTTCGGCCCGCTTTTTCCCGCCTCCATCCCCGGATCGGAGGCCCCTCGGCGGGCCGCTGGGGCATCCTGCCACAACGACAATGGCAGAAGCAACCAGGCATTCGTCGCATTTCGAAGGGCCCTTCTGTCCCGGGGCCCAAAGAGCGCGAAGTTTTCTATGGGAACGCGAAGAAAAGTCGTTTCGGGCTCTTGTCGCGGAGCCCCAGGGCTCACTAAAGTGCCCACTGCACCCGTTGAGTTGTAAACCGGTTTCGGCCGGGAAGAAGGCTCAGCGGGTGCATTTTTTGCTGCTCCCACCTGCCCTGGGCCCAGGTCCTGGCCTATCCTTCCACCAGAAACCCAAACATGGCGGAACGGTGGCGTGAACCTGCTCGAATTGGAAGCCGCAATCAAGCGCATTCCGGGCGTATTGGGCTGTGTAATCCTGTCCGTAGCCGACGGTGCTCCTGCAGAGGTCCAGGCGTTCACACGAGTGGGCGTCGATCGAGCCAGCGTCCAGGAAAAAATCTTCGATATTGCGTCTGACCTGGGGGTGGGCCACTTCCTGGACCAGGTCCTGGTGTTCGAGCTCGAAACGGAATCCCTTCTGGGCGGCCCAGACTCTCTTCATCAGGCGGAGCTTCTGGCTGAGCTCGAGGCCCTGACGGAGGAGCCCGAAGCCATAGAGGGAGGCCATCTCCCAGCCGGGACTCGACCCGAGCGCCCGCGCCCGGTTTTTCGCAGGGTGGTGGCCCTTTCGACCACGTGGAGGTCCGAGGCAGAAGTCTCCCTTGCGAATCGCGTCCACGAGGCGGTGGGGCAGGCCGTGGGGCGGCCCACCTCCGCTGGGCTGGAGGTTCTCGCTCAGGCCACCCTGGACGCCGTGCACCAGCTGTTTCCGGATGAGACCTTTGCTCTGGGCGGGACGTGGCTGACCACCGTGAGGGAGCGGAAGGTTGTCCTCGTTTTCGTCGTGAAAGACGAGGTCGAGTCTGTGGGGGCTGCCCTTGTGCGTGGTGGACCTTTGACGGAGGCGGCGGTCAGGGCCACGCTCGATGCGGTCAACCGCAGATTGACACCAGCGCCTTAACACTGCAGGTCCGAACGGGCGCCCCCCGGCGATGGGGCTGCTATGGTTCATGCGCCGATAGGAGTGCGCCGGGACCCTGGGTTCAGTGAACCACCCCGGGCGCGTCCTTTCCCCCGGACTTCTGGACTCAAGGCATAAAGGAGAGGCACGTATGCCCACCACGCTGAAAGATGTCCCCGGCTCCGCGCCGCATGGCGGGGCGCTGGAGATCCGCAGTGCCGCGTCGGAGGATCTTGCTGCGTTGACCCGAGAGGCAGCGGGCCTTCCGCTGATCGAGGCGAAAGCGCGCCGCGTGCTCTCGGACCTCGAACTGCTCGCTGCGGGTGCCGTCTCCCCGAACCGGGGGTTCATGACCAGCGCCGACTACAAATCCGTCGTGGAGGACATGCATCTAGCCAATGGGACGGCCTGGAGCCTGCCAATAACTCTGTCGGCGACCGACCAAGAAGTTGACAAGCTCCAGACCGGCTCGCGCGCCGCCATCGCCAACGAGGGAAAGCCGGTGGCGATCATCGACGTCGATGAGGTCTTCGCCTACGACGCCCAGCACGAGGCCGAGAAGACATACCTCACCACGGATGAGGCTCATCCCGGCGTTGCCTACCTCTACTCGCAGGCGCCGAACTATGTGGGTGGTGAGGTAACCGTTCTCGAGAACGTCTTCGCACACGAATACTCCGAATACAGGCTGACCCCACTCCAGCTTCGAGAGAAGATCGCCGGGCGCGGGTGGAGGACCGTCGTCGCCTTCCAAACCCGCAATCCCATTCATCGCGCGCACGAGTACCTCACGAAGTGTGCCCTTGAGACGGTCGATGGCCTGGTCATTCATCCTTTGGTCGGTGGCACCAAGGGTGACGACATTCCCGCCGACGTACGGATGCGGTGCTACGAGGCTCTGATGGATGGCTACTACCCACACGATCGTGTTGTGCTGTCGGTGTTCCCCGCCGCCATGCGATACGCAGGGCCACGCGAGGCGATCTGGCACTCACTGCTGCGCAAGAACTATGGAATGACCCATTTCATCGTGGGTCGTGACCACGCCGGCGTGGGTGACTACTACGGGACCTACGATGCGCAACTGATCTTCGACGAGTTCGAGGACGGCGAGTTGGGGATCCTCCCTCTCAAGTTCGAGCACTCCTTCTGGTGCAAGGTGTGCGAGGGCATGGCCTCCGGAAAGACGTGTCCCCACGACAAAGAGCACCACGTCTTTCTCTCGGGTACGCAGGTTCGACAGATGCTCTCGGCCGGGCAAGAACCCCCACACGAGTTCTCTCGACCCGAGGTTGCGCGCATCTTGATAGAAGCGGCGCGCGCCAACGGTTAAGGAGGGTTAGTGGGTCTTCTTGACCGCCTGAAGAAGAAGGAATCGTCTAACGGCTCGCGCGGCCGCCGCGTAATGGTGATCGGCCTCGATTGCGCTCCGCCCGAGCACATCTTCGACGAGTATGTGGACGACATCCCGAACCTCTCGAAACTCCGAGCGAACGGCATGTGGGGTCCGCTCCAATCGATCACTCCACCGATCACCGTGCCCGCGTGGATGTGCATGATGACTTCCAAGGATCCCGGCACTCTGGGCATCTATGGTTTTCGCAACCGGAAGGACCATACGTACGAAGGCCTCTCCATAGCGACCTCGTGGGCGATCAAAGAACCCACCGTTTGGGACATCCTGTCGCAGGAGGGCAAGGACAGCATCATCATGTCGGTCCCTCCCTCGTATCCACCCAAGCCACTGAAGGGCATTCAGATCGGTTGTTTCCTAACTCCAAGCTCTGATGCCGACTACACGTATCCGCCGGAGCTTAAGTCCGAGCTCGAGCCCAAGATCGGTGAGTACATCTTTGACATCCGCAACTTCAGGACGGATAACACGCAATACATCATCGATGAGGCCTACCGGATGACCGAGGCGCGCTTCAAAGCGGCGAACTACCTGCTGGGCAACAAGCCGTGGGATTTCTTCATGATGGTCGAGATGGGGCCCGACCGCTTAAACCACGGCATCTGGAGCTTCATCGATCCCGCCCATCCACGGCACCAAACCGGAAACCAGTATCGGGATGCGCTCCGCGACTACTACCGCTATCTCGATGGACAGATCGGTGAACTGCTGGATAGCCATGCCGGCGACGACGTGACCGTGATCGTGGTTTCGGACCATGGTGCAAAGGCTATGGTCGGAGGCGTCTGCTTCAACGAGTGGCTCGTTCGTGAGGGCTATCTAACCTTCAAGGATGAGCTTCCGGCCGACGTGACGCCGATCAACAAGTTGAACATCGACTGGTCGCAGACGAAGGCATGGGGCGACGGTGGATACTACGGACGCCTCTTCTTGAATGTCGAAGGGCGTGAGCCGGATGGCGTGGTTCCGCAAAGTGATTACGAGTCTCTCCGCGACGAGCTGATCAAGAAAATCGAGTCGATGGTCGATCACGAGGGCAAGTCGATGGGCAACCGTGCCCTCAAGCCGGAAGATACCTACGTCGCGCAGAACGGAGTGCCGCCCGACTTGATCGTCATCTTCGGAGAACTCAGGTGGCGCAGCGTCGGTTCACTCGGGCACGGTTCCGTGTACACGTTCTCTAACGACACGGGCCCGGACGAGGCCAACCATGCCGAAAATGGAATCTTCATAATGAACAACGCGCCCGGCACGCAGCCGGGTGAGAAATCAGGACTCCACCTTTGGGACGTACACAACACGATCCTGGACCTGTTTGGCCTAGAGCCCGCCGTGGGCGCTCTGGGGACGAGCGCACTGAGAAAGTGAGGCGATGACTTTGAAGCAAACAAGTAGGGAGCGCGGTTGTGTGATCTGGTTCACGGGGCTATCCGGCTCCGGAAAGACGACGATCGCCCATGAAGTCGAACAGAAACTCCTCGAGGCGGGTGTTCCCGTCGAGATCCTCGATGGAGACGTCGTCCGCGAGAACCTCTCGAAGGGTCTCGGCTTCTCGAAAGAGGACAGAGACATAAACATCCGCCGGATCGCATTCGTTGCTCATCTGCTCCAGCGCAATGGGGTATTCGTGATCACGGCCGCCATCTCGCCCTATCGAGCAATCCGCGAAGAAGCGCGTTCGATGATCAAGGACTTTGTTGAGGTCTTTGCCGATGCACCCATCGAAGTTTGCGAGCAGCGGGACGTCAAAGGGCTTTATGCAAAGGCCCGTGCCGGCGAGATCAAGGGGTTCACCGGTGTGGATGATCCCTACGAGCCTCCATCGAACCCCGAGGTGCTCGCGGAGACGGCAGAAGAGTCCGTTGGCGAATCTGCGGCGAAGGTGATCGATAAACTCATTCAGCTCAAGTATCTCGAGGCCTAGTAGCGTCGTTGGCTGCCGTAGACCTCCACACGCATACAACAGTTTCCGACGGAGGGGATAGCCCCTCCGAACTCGTGGCAACTGCAGCGCGCGCAGGGCTCACTGCGATTGCAGTAACCGATCACGACAACGATGCCGGCTGTGACGAAGCGGTGGCTGCGGGACGCGAATGGGGCGTCGAAGTTATCCGCGGCGTCGAGATCTCTTGCGACGTCGAGGATCTCGGTTCCCGCGGGTATGCACCTCGATCGCGTCCGACGATGCACCTGCTCGGGTACTTCATTCCAGGCGGAGAAAATCCGCTGTCGGCTGCGCTGGCCGACCTCCAATACCACCGCGCCAATCGGAACCGAATAATCGTCGAGCGGCTCAACGATCTGGGGATCCCGGTCACTTTCGAAGAGGTCGAAGCGGAGGCCGGCGGCCCCGGGTCCCAGATCGGCCGGCCTCACTTCGCGGCGGTTCTCGTACGGCACGGCGCCGTACCCGATTACCAGACTGCCTTCGACGAGTACCTGGCGAAGGGCGCAAAGGCGTACATCGGCAGGAAGTTATACGCTCCCGCCGAAGCCGTTGGCCTGATGCTCGAGGCCGGAGTCGTGCCCGTATTCGCCCACCCGTTCACGCTCAACCTCCCACTCAGTGAACTTGAGCGATTCGTTAACGAACTTTGCGATGCCGGAATCCGGGGGCTCGAGGGCTATCACGGGGATTGGCCGCTCGAAGAGCAGCAGCCGCTGCGAGATATGGCGTTTGCCAGGGGTCTGATCGCATCGGGAGGCAGCGACTACCATGGCTCGATGCGACCCGACCGCGGGTTGCCCGGCGGGAGACACGATGTTGTCGTGCCTCCGGAAGTACTCGACGAACTGCGCGCAGAGATCCCGGCACGGAAGGGAAGCTGATGTTCATAACGCGCGCCACGAGGCACGACAAGGCCGACGTCAAGGAACTTTTCGAGTCCCATGGATGGGGTGACTCGAGTGTCGATACGGGCACCATCTTCATGGCACGCGACGGGCTCGTCGTGGGGTGCGTGAAGATAGTCGAGGTGGCTCCGCAGACTCTGGTTGTGGACGACATGCTCGTGCGCGAAGGACGCCGGGGCGAAGGGATTGGAGCGGACCTCATGAGGGCGGCGATGAACAGCCGTGGCGGAACGATGTGGCTTTGCTGTCACGATGAGCTGATCGCGTTTTACGAGAGGTTCGGATTCGCGCTCGTTCCCGATTCGGATCTACCGGATCCGGTGATCGACTACCTGAGGAGCGTCGAAGACTATCCGGCGCCCGAGGGGCACGTTCACTACTTCATGAAGGCGCGCTAACCCTCGGTTCGACCAACTGTTCGCGCTCACGTGCGGAATGCGATGAATCAGCGCGAACAGCTCAGCGTCAGGGGCAATTGGGCCAGCGGCTCGTTTCACCCGCGGCGACTAGCTTTGCAGCCGCGCGCGCCTGGGCCGCCGGATCGTAGATGTCCCCTTCTCCGAATGCCGACCAAGTCTGCTGGTCGAACTGAAACAGCCCGTGGTAGCCGGCAGAGTTGTACGCATGCGGATTGAGGTTCGACTCGCATATGGCCATGGCGTACAGGTAGTTCCCGTCGACACCGAACTCCGCAGCTGCCTCGAAAATCAGATCGGAAATCGGATTGCCCTCGGCGGGAGCTTCCGCCCCGGACTCCGCTTCGCCCGAAGCTGGGCGTTTGGGAGTCTCCCGGGCGCCGAACAGGCCTCGTCTGAAGCGGGCGGTGGAAGCTGCAGTTTCGGACGTCTCGATTCCGGTCGACAGGATGATCCCGGTCGGGCCGCCCGAAAGTGCCTCCTCTACGAACCTGAGCCCGGCGTCGGACCCGGGGACGCCCAGGATTACGGCCGCTACGGAGACTGCGGCCCCCCAAGCGAGGGTCCGCTTGAGCATCCGTTTGAAGCGGGCTCTCCTCCTCGCCCGCGCGCCAAAAAACAGGTGCTGCAAACGTCCTCCGTCAATCCGTCCGGCAGAAATGCGTACCTAAGCGCGAGCCTCGTCGCACCGCGTCCCCTGGGCTCGAGGCCGCTCCAACGGCCGCTTGTAGCGTGTTCCCCCATCCCCCGACACGCCGACCCGGGGCGTTTACCCCGGAAGTGCGACACGCTAACACTTGCGAGCAAATCGAGCCTGGGATCAAGTGCACTTGTGAAAGACCGGCTCTGCGCCGCCTCCCTTAGATAGGGTGTCTCTCAAGTACATAAGCCGCCCCGAGTCGAGATGAGAGGTAGCTCTGTGGAGATTGAGATTGGGATCGGCAAGTCCGGTCGTCGGTCCTACGGATTCGACGACATCGCGATCGTCCCTTCCCGGCGGACCCGCGATCCCGACGACGTGGACATTTCCTGGGAAGTGGACGCCTTCCGGTTCGAGCTACCGCTGCTCGCGTCGGCGATGGACGGAGTGGTTTCTCCCCGCAGCGCCACGGAGATCGGCCGGCTCGGCGGGCTTGCGGTGCTGAATCTTGAAGGCCTTCAGACACGCTACGACGATCCCGATTCGGTGCTCGACGAGATCGCGGAGCTCCCCGACGAGCGAGCGACCCTGAGAATGCAGGAGATTTACTCGGAGCCCATAAAAGAGGAGCTCATCCACAAGCGCATTCGCGAGATCAAAGACGCGGGCTACACGGCGGCGGCATCCCTTACTCCACAGAAGGTCGAGCGCTATCACAAGCTGGCTCTCGAAGCGGAACTCGACATCCTTGTGATCCAGGGCACAGTCGTCTCTGCCGAGCACGTCTCGACTCGCACCGAGCCGCTCAATCTGAAGAGGTTCATCGCCAATTACGACCTGCCGGTGTTCGTGGGGGGGTGCGCGTCTTACTCCACCGCTTTGCACCTCATGCGGACCGGCGCAGTGGGCGTGTTGGTTGGCGTCGGGCCGGGCGCTGCCTGCACGACCCGGGGCGTCCTGGGCGTGGGCGTTCCGCAGGCGACCGCCATTGCCGATGCCGCCGGGGCGCGCATCCGTCACCTCGACGAGACGGGCCGCTACTGCCACGTCATTGCCGACGGCGGGATGCGGACCGGTGGGGACATCGCCAAGGCAATCGCGTGCGGCGCCGATGCAGTGATGATCGGTTCGCCGCTGGCCGCAGCGGTGGAGGCGCCCGGGCGCGGCTACCACTGGGGGATGGCGACGTTCCACCCGACACTCCCGAGAGGGGCGCGCGTGAAGACACGCACCCTCGGAACGCTTGAGGAGATCCTTGCAGGACCGGCGCGCGAAAACGACGGCCGGTTGAACCTCTTCGGCGCGCTCCGCACGAGCCTGGCGACCTGCGGCTACGCCAACATCAAGGAATTCCAGAAGGCCGAGGTGATGGTGGCGCCGGCGCTGCAGACGGAAGGGAAATCGCTGCAGCGAGCCCAGAACGTGGGAATGGGCCGCTAGGGGGCTGCCGGGCCGCCTGAGGGGCGTGCGGGCCTGATTGGGCGCAGCGCGGCCTTGGGGCGTGCCGGTGGGCTAAAGGCGGCAGCTAAGGGGCGCCTGGACTACGTGCGGGTCGATTTGGTCCGGCGCGGCCTAGGGCGAGTTGCGTTATGTGAATCGCAGGCGGGTGCTGGTCGGTTCAGTTTGGTGCGCCGAACGCAAGGTTATGTCGACCAGCGCCTCAAAGCTCAAGCGGAACGGTCGATCAGGATGCCGGAAGTATCGGCCGAGGATACTTAGGCATTTTCGCTCAGCTTCGGAGAGTTCTCAAGAGCCGGCGATACTTTACCCAGGATTCCTAAGCAAATTGCCTGGGTTCCCTTTGGCAGGCCCTTGACCCGGGCGGGGCGCATGGCTTAAAATCTTCGGTGGACCACGGCTTGAGGCTAGGAAATGGTGGTGATTGTGGTGCTGACCCTAGCGATCGTAGTTGCCCTGGTAGCATTGCTTGGGCTGCTGGCGGTGGAATTCGGAGCGGATTCTCGGGATGGCGACGACTGGGTGCTCCACTAGCGACTCAAACCGGAGACCCAAGTCGTCCAACGTCGGAAGGCAGGTGAAATATGCGATCGGGGCTCGTGATCTTCTACGCGCTTCGCGGGACGGAGCGGCTGAGGCCCGGAGCGGCTCTCGCCTCCAAGCGGCGACTCCCCCACCCCAAGCTGAAGCTCAGAAGGGAACAAATGACCATCGGTAACGTGATCTACAAGCTCGACCCGGCTTTATCGCCTGTGCGACCTGGACGGGTATCCCCCCACCCGATCCTCCCCCCAACCGCACGCAGGCGGCTCGCCAGGTCCGCCCGTCGAGGCCGGTAGTTATGCCTGCCGGCCTCGACGCTATCGATCGACGAATCCTTCGCCTGTTGCGAGAAGACGGACGTATGTCTCATGCCGCGATCGCCAAGGCTGTTGGCCTCTCGGGGCCTGCCGTCCACGATCGCGTCCGCAAGCTCGAAGCTGCCGGGATCATCTCCGGGTATGCGGCGGTTCTGGACCCTGTGGCTCTGGACCGCTCACACATGGCGTTCGTCATGGTGACGCTTTCCGACGGAAGCGAGTTCGCGATCGACGAACCAATCGTCGCCCGGATCTGCGAGGAGCCCGACGTTCTCGAGTTCCACCGCATCGCCGGACAGGACTGCTACCTCGTCAAGGTCCGCACGGCGACCAACAAGGACCTCGAGCAGCTCCTCCGCCGGATTCGGACGATTCGTGGAGTGGCTCGGACACGCACGACGATCGTCTTGTCGACTGAACTTGAGCACCCCTCGATATCCGTTCCCGACGAGAGCGCACGCCGAGCCGAGAAGGTCTAATCGGCCGGAGAGCCCTCAGCTCTCCGCGCGCCGAACCGCTGCGATCTCAAGTTCGAGGTCGACATCTTTCCCAACGAGCCAGCCTCCGGCCTCGAGTGCAAGATTCCACGTCAAGCCGAAGTCTTCCCGCTTCACGCGCGTGGAGGCAGTGAACGTGGCGCGGTCGTTCCCGTAGTGATCCACGCTCCAACCCACGAACTCCGCGTCGAGGTCGATCGAACGGGTGACGTCGCGGACCGTGAGATCGCCCGTGACGCGGTACCGATTGTCGCCCACCGTGCCGATCGCTGTGCTCCGAAACGAGATCTCCGGCCACTCGTCGACCCCGAAGAAATCCGGGCTGCGGAGGTGACCATCGCGCTGGTGGTCGAAGGTCTTCACGCTCGCCGTCCGGATCGTCGCCTGGGCGCTGGACTGGTGTGGATCGTCGGCGATCGTGATAGTTCCGGAGAAGTCCTCGAAGCGCCCCCTAACCTTCGTGAGTATGTGCCGCGCAACGAATTCCAGACTCGAGTGCCTCGTGTCGACATCCCAGATGCCCGAAGGCGGGCTGAGTGTGGTTGTGGCCTCTGCTGCCTGCTGTGCTGCCATCGTTCCTCCTCGAGGTCGACTGACCGAACGATAGCCACAACACGATAAGTTAGGTACTTATTCCTAGTAAGGAGTGGGGATTCTGGGAGTACGCGAGACGTGGCAATAGGCGAGTCCCGACAATTGATTATGGCGGCTCCCAGAAGATGAGAGTAGGTTGCTGAAGATGGCAGAAAGTCTGACCCCGTATTGCCCCTATTACCATCGGGCCGTAGCCATCATCACCCGGCGCTGGACACCCGAGATCGTCCGCGCCCTGATGTCGGGGACAAAGAGGTTCGGCGCAATTAAGTCGATCATCCCCGGGCTGAGTGACCGGCTCCTATCGGAGCGACTCAAAGACCTCGAGGCCGAGGGGCTGGTAACTCGGTCGGTTACTCCCGAAACCCCTGTCCTAATCGAGTACTGCCTGACTGAGAAAGGGATGGCGCTGTGTTCGGTCGTCAAGGAGCTCGCGACCTGGGCCGAGACATGGCTTACCCCGGAGCCTGCCGAAGCCGACATGTAATCACTGCGGCGCGGAGGTCGCGACGCGTCATCACACGGAAATAAAAGCGCGAAACCGCGCCGAAATAGGTGCCACGTTCTCGGCCGGGGACGTACCATTGCTCGGCCATGAGTGGACCACGGACCGTCGCACAACTCCTTTCTCTGGGCGAACGCGTGTTGAGCGACTCAACGCACATATTTGAAGACCACGACAATCGGCGGGAAGCCGAGGAGCTGCTTGCGTTCTGTCTCGAGACGGAGATCGACGAGCTGGCCGACGCTGTCGTCCCGCCGACCCGGACGCGCGATCGTTTCCTCGCTCTGGTGGCGAGGCGCGCCGGCGGTGAGCCGTTCCCCCATCTGACGGGATCCATCGAGTTCTATGGGCTCCGACTCGAGGTGCGCCCGGGACCTTTCGTTCCGCGGCCGTCCTCGGAACTGACCGTCGAGCGAGCGGTCAAGCGGCTCCGTCGACGCAAAGATCCACTTGTCGTGGACGTTTGTGCCGGCGCGGGGCCGATCGCCCTTGCGATTGCAGACGAGTTCCCCCACGCGGAGGTTTGGGCAACCGATATAGACGCGGGCGGACTCGCGCTGGGTCGCCGTAACGCCAAGCGCCTCGGAATCGACAACGTGACCTTTCGCACGAGCAACATGTACGGAGCTCTACCAGGGCGGATCAAAGGGCACGTGGACGTTATCACCGGGCACATCCCCTACGTGCCGCCCGAAGAGGTCGATGACCTGCCGAGCGAGGTCCGCGAGTACGAGCCGCTCTTCACCCTCTCCGACTCGTCCACCGACGGGCTCGATCTGATCCGCATGGCGACGCAGGAAGCGCCCGAATGGCTCAAGCCGGGCGGCTGGCTGATGATGGAGATCTCCGAGGACCTCGGCAAGAAGGTCACGAGGATCTGCAAACAGGCCGGGTTCGGCCACGTGAATCTGGCATCCGACGCCGATGAGTTGAGCATCGTCGTGGAGGCCCAATTGCCTCGCTAGCCCGGCGGGCCGGTCGCTGCGAGATCCGGAGGCCCTGGGGACGAGCGCGGTACGCTGGGTTATGCAGCCGGTCCTAGTCGTCGATTACGGCGCTCAATACGCGCAGCTCATCGCCCGTCGCGTGCGCGAGTGCCACGTGTACTCGGAGATCATCCCTCACGACAAACCCGTGGAGGAGATCGCAGAGTTGCGGCCGGCGGGGATCATCCTTTCCGGTGGCCCGAAGTCCGTGTACTCGCCCGGCGCGCCAGATGCGGATCCGGCATTGTTCGAGTTGGGCGTTCCCGTACTCGGCATCTGCTACGGACAGCAGGTTATGGCTAGGGCCCTCGGCGGTGAGGTGGCCCACACGGGAATCGCCGAGTTCGGGAAGACAAATCTCGACGTAGCCGCACCCGGCATTCTTTTTTCAGAGCTACCCGTTGAGCAGACGGTTTGGATGAGCCACAACGATGCAGTGGTTCGAGCGCCCGACGGCTTCCGCGCCACAGCATCGACCCCGGCTTCGCCGGTCGCGGCTTTCGAGGCGCCGGACCGGGGTCTCTACGGGGTGCAGTTCCATCCCGAGGTCGCGCACACGCCACGTGGTCTCGATCTCCTGAAGAACTTCCTGTACCACGCGTGCGACTTGCTCCCCGAATGGACGATGACGTCCATCATCGATTCCGCCATTGCAAGCATCCGCGACACCGTGGGTGGAGATCGTGTTGTCTGTGGGCTCTCCGGAGGAGTCGACTCTTCGGTGGCCGCCGCCCTGGTGCACCGCGCCGTCGGTGATCAGCTCACGTGTGTGTTCGTCGATCACGGCTTGCTGCGCGCGGGCGAGGCGGAAGGGGTGGAGGAAACATTTCGGCGCCACCGCGGAACAGACCTCATTCACGTCAAGGCAGCCGACCGTTTCCTTGAGAACCTTGCCGGCGTCACCGATCCCGAACGAAAGCGAAAGATCATCGGTGAAACTTTTATCAGGGTGTTCGAAGAGGTCGCGCGCGACGAGCTCGACGACGCAGGATGGCTGGTCCAGGGGACTCTGTATCCGGACGTGATCGAGTCCGGCACTCGCTCCGCCGCCAAGATCAAGAGCCATCACAATGTAGGCGGCCTTCCAGAAACGATGACCTTTACGCTGATCGAGCCCCTCCGCAACCTCTTCAAGGACGAAGTCAGACGGGTCGGGGAGGAGCTCGGTCTACCCGAGGAGATCGTGTGGCGCCAACCCTTCCCGGGCCCGGGCCTCGCAGTGCGGATCATCGGTGAGGTGACTGGCGAGCGACTCGAGCTTCTTCGCGCCGCCGACGAGATCGTTTACCAAGAAATGAAGCGCGCCGGGATGCTCCGTGAGATATGGCAATCCTTCGCCGTGTTGCCGGCGGTCCACTCCGTTGGGGTGATGGGCGACGCTCGTACCTACGGGTATCCGATCGTCCTGCGCGCCGTTACCAGCGAAGATGCGATGACCGCGGACTGGGCGAGGCTCCCCTACGACCTTCTGGAAAGGATCTCTAACCGAGTGGTGAACGAGGTGCCGGGAGTCAACCGGGTCGTCTACGACATCACCTCCAAGCCGCCCGCAACCATCGAATGGGAGTAGGGGATACAGAGCACGTAGGTTCGACGGCGCGCGATCACATCTCGATCCTGTCGGGCACATCTCAGAATCTTGTCGGGATCGTCATCGCCGGCGCAGCGACGTTCGCGGCGACCATACTCATCACGAGGACGCTCGGAGCCGAGAGTTTCGGCGCGATCACGCTGCTCACCCAGGGAGCCTTCGTGCTTTCGTTCGCAACTCGAGCGGGCATGGACATGGCTGTTCTGCGCGATGTCGCAATCGAGGCGGGCATGGGAAGGTGGGGGAGGATCCGAATCCCCGTTGCACGCGCCTCCTTAATCGCGCTCGGGGTCAGCACGGCAATTGCACTCGTGGGATTACTTGCGGCGGATTCGATCAGGAATGTCTTGAACATCGATGACGAGCGCGGTCGCTGGGCGGTGGAGGCGGCCTGCCTCGGTCTGCCGTTCCTCGCACTTGCCAATGTATGGCTGTCGGCGACGCGCGGTCTCAAGATCATGCGCTACACGCTTTACATCTTCTGGGTCGGGCAGCCCGTCACATGGATCGTTTTCATGCTGGTTGGCTGGCGGTTCTACGAGACGGCGTGGATGTCGACTCTCGCGTACTCGTTGTCGTGGGCGTGGGCTGCCGGCGCAGCGTGGTGGGCGTGGCGGAAACAGAGTCACCGATGGCCTGCGGAGGAGATGCAGCCGGGGGACATGTCACGTCTGATGCGGTACGCGGGACCGCGGGCCCCGGCGGCACTCTTTTCTCAGTTGTTGTTCTGGACTGATCTCTTCGTCCTAACCCAGTTCGTGAACGAGACGGAGGTTGGCATCTACTCCGCCGCTCTGAGAGCAGGGCAGGTCGTTGTGCTTTTTCTGACCTCCGTCAGCCTCATGTTCTCGCCGTTTGTCGCGGACCTTCACAATCGCGGCGAGATCGAACGGCTCGACCGTTTGTTCAAGTCGTTGACCCGGTGGACGCTTGCCGCCACGATTCCGGCGTTCCTCGTTTTAGTCATAGCTCCGGAACCCGCTCTGCGGTTGTTCGGGTCGGAGTTCACGGGCGGCCGAACGGCACTGTTGGTGTTGCTTGCGGGCCAGTTCGTGAACGTTGCAACGGGAAGCGTCGGTTTTGTCTTGATCATGGTCGGGCGCACCGGCTGGGATCTCATCGTTTATGCGGGTTCGCTCGTCACGAACCTCGCGCTCGCCTTCTGGCTGTGCTCGAGATACGGCATGGAGGGAGCGGCCATCGCAAACGCGGTGACCTTCGCGCTCTCCAAGTGGGCCCGGCTTGCCCTGGTTCGGCGTTTCGTCGGGATTCAGCCGTACAACGCCGCCTACGTTCGCCTCCTTATTCCGAGTGGCGTCGCCGCCGGCGCGATGTGGCTGGTCCACAGCTCCCTTCCGTCCGAGAAATGGCTGCTCGACCTGTCGGCGACGGCCGTGGCCGGAGCCGCTTCCTTCGGGATCGCCTTCATCGCGGCGGGCCTGACGGCCGAGGAGCGGGGCGGGCTGAGGGGCTTTTTGTCCACGCTCCGTGCCAAATCTCCGACCTCGGGGGCCGGATAATCGTGGTTATGGATCCAGAGCTGCTACACGGCCTGAACCCCGTCCAGCGGGAGGCCGTCGAACACCCCGGTGGGCCGGTGCTCATCGTTGCCGGTGCCGGGTCCGGGAAGACGCGGGTGTTGACGCACCGTATCGCGTGGCTGGTCGAAGGCGGGATCTCCCCATTCGGGATTCTCTCCATCACCTTTACCAACAAAGCTGCGGCCGAGATGAAACGCCGGGTGGTTGAGCTCGTGGGGTCCGTAGCCGAGTCGATGTGGGTTTCGACGTTCCACTCCGCGTGCGTTCGGATCCTCCGGCGCGAGGCCCCAAGGCTCGGGATCAGCGCCTCGTTCTCGATCTACGACAAGTCCGACTCCGAACGGCTCATTCGGATGTGCATGAAGGAGCTCAACGTCGACCCCAAGAGGATTCCTCCGCGAGCGATTTCGGCGGCGATCTCGGATTCCAAAAACCGGCTGGAAGGTGCCGAGATCTACGAGCAGTTCGCGTCGAATCCTTGGGAGCGAACCATCGCGAAGGTCTATCTCGCATACCAGGGGAAGCTCGCGCAGAACTCGGCCGTCGATTTCGATGACCTGATCATGCGGTGTGTCGAACTCTTCGATCGTTTTCCGCAGGTCCTCGACTACTACGGAGACCGCTTCCAGCACGTATTGATCGACGAGTTCCAGGACACAAATCAGGCGCAAGCGACATGGGCCCGATTGCTCGCGAAGAAGTGGGGCAACATCTTCGTCGTCGGGGACGCGGATCAGGGGATCTATGCGTTCCGCGGCGCCACCATCAAGAACCTCCTCGACTTCGAACGGGATTGGCCCGACGCGCGTGTGATCACGCTCGAACAGAACTACAGGTCGACCAAGTCGATCCTCGCCGTTGCAAACGCAGTCATCGAGAACAACATTGCGCGCAAACCCAAGGAACTGTGGACCGACCTCCCGACCGGTGATCTCGTGACGGTGTTCCGAGCACAGAACGAACACGACGAGGCAGCTTGGGTTGCGGACGAGGCGGCGATGCTGCGCGACGACGGCACTCCCCTTCAGGACATCGCCGTGTTCTACCGCACAAATGCACAGTCCCGTGTCCTGGAAGAGGTGTTCAGTCAGCGCGAGGTTCCGTACCGGTTGGTCGGCGGCGTGGGGTTCTACGACCGCAAGGAGATCAAGGATCTGATGGCGTGGCTCCGCGCGGCCATAAATCCCTCGGACGGTGTGAGTGCCATCCGCGCCGCGCAGTCTCCCAAGCGCGGGGTCGGTGACGTTTCGATGGGCCGGCTTGCGGATTTTGCTTCTGACCAAGAGATCCCGCTCGGGGAGGCGTTTGCTCGTGCCGAGGAGGCTCCTGGAGTGTCACGGCGCGCCGTCGGGGGCATGCTTGAGATCGCCCGCATCTTCGGTGCCATCAAGGATGCCGCCGAGAACGGTGAACCCGTTGCCGACATCGTGGAGATGACCTGGCGGACAACGGGGTACATGGACGAACTCGAGGCGGAGAGAACATTCGAGTCGCTGTCGAGGCAAGAGAACTTGAAGGAGCTTGCGGGTGTTGCTGCGGAGTTCGACGAGAACGCCGAGGGTGATGGACTGACGGAGTGGCTCGAGCGGATCGCCTTGATCACAGATACGGACGAGACCGAGGGCGAGGAGATCGGCGTGACGTTCATGACCCTCCACAACGCAAAGGGTCTCGAGTTCCCCACCGTCTTCATCGTGGGGCTGGAGGAAACCGTGTTTCCCCATATCCGTTCGCTCACGGAGCCAGATCAACTCGAGGAGGAGCGCCGGCTCTGTTACGTCGGGATAACCCGCGCCAAGGAGCGGCTGTATTTGCTTCACGCCACGTCGCGGAGCCTGTGGGGCGGGACGAACTACAATCCGTCTTCCCGCTTCCTGAGTGAGATCCCCGAGGATCTGATCCATGTGCCGGGAGCCCGCCCTCCGGCAGGACCGGGCATGCGCAAGCCAACCGCCCCGCCCGACTCGTACAGGGTCGGGCAGGAGGTCGAACACTCTCGCTGGGGGCGCGGCGTGATACTGGACATCGTTCGTTCGGCGGTCGGATTGGAGGCGACGGTTAACTTTCCCGACGCTGGGGGCGAGAAGCGCCTAGACCTCAGCCTTGCCCCTTTGAAGCAGGTTCAGTGACCGGCTACGGCAAGCTCGTCCGAGATCGAGTACCCGAGCTTCTTCGGCGCGCCGGTGTCGAGCCGGTGACGCATGTCGCCGACGAGTCGGAGTACTTCAACCGCCTGATCGACAAGCTGCGCGAGGAGACCGGGGAGCTTGCGGCCCACCGTTCACCGGAAGAGCTCGCGGACGTTGCCGAAGTGGTGAGGGAGCTGGGCGAAGCCCTCGGCCTGTCGGCCGAGGCGATCGAGGGCGCCCGTCTCAAGAAGGCTGGCGAGAGCGGAGGATTCTCGAAGCGGATCGTCCTGGAGCGCACCGACACGGACGTGGAACGCGTCCGGAGCTACGACTACGCGCGGCGTGTTGGAGTGCGCCCGGTGTCCTGGGACGAGTTCGGCGCCCTGACCATTCGCCTGGCAGAGTCGCTGGCGCCGGCGGGCATCGAGGCCGTCGTCGGCGTGGCGCGCGCCGGCCTGCTGCCGGCCGTGGCGGTGGCGGCCGCATTGCGATGCAACCTCCATCCGGTCCAGCTCACGCGGCGCGAAAACGACCTCGTGGTGAGGCAATCCCCCGAGTGGAAGGTTCGGGTCTCGCCCGCGATCGCCGGACGTGTGATCGCAGTTGTCGACGACGTCGCCGACAGCGGGGAGACGCTGGCGATGGTTGCGGACGAGGCCATGAAGTCCGGAGCGAGAAGGGTGGTCTCGGTCGCCCTGGCTGCACATACCTGGGCCAATCCGGCGCCCGACGTCGCCGGATTGATCAGCGACGACTTGATCCTGTTCCCGTGGGACGAGCATGTGTATTTCGACGGCCGGTGGGGCCTCAATCCCGAGTTGGAGCGGGCGATAGTGGACCTGGGGGAGGCCTCGGGCCGCGCCGAAACCTAGCCGGCGGGGCGCGGGCGCGCCCGGGCCCTGAAATGGCAACTGACCCCCGAGGGGTGGTGGTCGATTGCCATCTCGCAAAGTGAGCCGAGCCGCCCGATCGTGCCATGGCAACTGACCCCCGAGGGGTGGTGGTCGATTGCCATCTCGAAAACCTGGTAGTGCGCGCTGCGGGCGCGCACTACTTCTCGACGATGTTGACTTTCTCGATGTAGACCGGGACGCGCGGGATGCTCGTTTCCGGGTCCGTTGGTTGCATGGAGATGTCTCTGAGGACTTCGTACGAGTTCTCCAGGGCCTGTCCGAAGACCGTGTACAGGGGATCGAGCCCGGCCGACTCCGGATCCTCGCCCGACAGGGCCGATTCCGCATCGTGGACGATGCCGAAGAACTGACTCCCGCCGGTATCGGGGCCGCGGTTCGCCATGGCGAAGGTCCCGTATACGTAGTCGTCGCCCGTCGTCCCTTCAAGTTCGTCGGGGATCTCGTAACCCGGGCCGTCGGGCGGTTGCCCATTCAGGTTGTTTGGATCTCCCCCCTGGATCACGAAGTTCTCCTCCACGCGGTGCCACATAAGCCCGTTGAAATAGCCCTCGCGCGCGAGGAACACGAAGTTCGCGACCGTCGCCGGCCTCTCCTCGAGAAGATCGATCCGGATGTTCCCGCACGAAGTGCGAATCACCGCAAGGTAGTCGACACCTTCCTCGAGAACCTCATCGGGTGAAGGCGCACTCTCGTAATCCGTCTTTGGATTCGACTTCGGTGCCTCGACTTCCGGACACGGCGCGTTCTCGGCGCCGTCGCCGGTCTCCTCCTCTTCTGGTTCCGTGGTCTCTTCCGCTTCGTTGCCTGCAGCCGGGGTGTCGGGTTCGTCCTGGCCGGTCGCGTACAGCATGAGGCCGACAATCGCCACTATTGCAGCGAGGACAGCTGCGATGCGGGCGGCGCGCCGCCTCCGATACGCAGCAATCAAGGCCTCGGTGCGTCTGTCGCGCGCTTCCTTTTTCCGTGCTCGCTTCGGGTTACGTTCCACTCCGTCTCCATCGTTTGCGGCGCCGTTCGGCCCGCTCGCGGCGCGTCGCTGCCTCACCGTCGAGAAGGTCGAGATGATAGGCCAACACGTGCTGGAGTGTCTTGGCGCCCAGTGGCTCGTCCACCAGAGCGTCCGCAATCCCGAAGCGCAGCAGGTCGTGGGCGGAGGGCTTTAGAAGCTCAGCCGCTTCGGGAGCTCGGCCGGGATCGCGCCACAGGATTTCCGCCGCTGCTTCGGGGCGAATGATCGAAAAGATTGACGACGTATAGGCGAGCAGCACATCGCCAACGGCAAAAGCAAGCCCTCCGCCGGAACCTCCCTCACCCGTTAGGACCGACAGCACCGGGACGGGAGCGGCCAGCATTGCCTCGTACAACGCCGCTATCTCCCACGCGACTCCACCGGACTCGGACTCCTCCGATGGATCGGCTCCAGGGGTATCAACGAGTGTGACAACCGGAAGATCGAGGCGGGCGGCAACCGCGACGGCCCGGCGCGCTTTGCGGAATCCTGCAGGGCCGGGAGCAAGGTTTCGATCCAGCGCCAGCGCGATCGCTTTCCGGCCGGCGATGCGGACGAGGGCCGCAACCACAGCGCGGTCGTCGCGGCCCGCTCGGTCACCGCGCAGCTCAACCAAGTCATCGCTGATCTGGAACAAGAGACCCGATGCCGTCGGCCTGTCGCCCGCGCGTTCGATATTCACAGCGGCCCACTCGTCGACCGTCGCGTCCGGTTGTGTCACGAGGCGCGGCGCGGGCACGCTGCGGGGACCGTTCGGGGCGAGCGCGCCGATGACGGCTCGGACCCATGACATTTCGGGTTCGGAATCGTCGATTGCATCTACGAGTCCGACGGCGAGGGCGGATTCGCTCGTGTGGGAGTCTTCCGAGGGCGGAGCACCGGTAACGCGGTGAACGATTCGAGGACCTGCAAAACCCACTGTGGCACCGGGGCGGGCGGCAGTGAAGTCCGCTAGAGCGGCGATGCTTGCCAGAACGCCTCCGGTCGTCGGGTCGTCGAGAAGCGCTACCAATGGCTGGTGGGCGGCAGCGAGTTCGAGCCTGGCGGAAACAACCTTGGGCATCTGGACCAGGGCCCGCATTCCCTCCTGCATCCGTGCTCCTCCAGTGGAGGTCACCAGCACGAAGGGAACGCCCTCGCCGGCCGCGCGTTCGAGCCCCACTGCCATACGTTCGCCGGCGACCTCACCCATGCTGCCCCCCATAAAGGAGAAGTCGAAGGCCGCGAGTTCAACGGCCCGGTCGTGGATTAAACCGCGCGCCGACACCACGGACTCGTCGTTGCCGGCGGAACGAAGCCGGGTAACCACCTCGAGATATCCGGGGAATTCGAGTGGATTCGGCGTCGTGAGGTCATCTGGATGAGGCTGGAAGGAGCCTGCGTCGAGCAACCGCCGGCATATTTCGATGGTGGCATATTCCAACCTGAGCACTCCTATCTACCTGCTAATGTCGCTTCGGTCGGGGATGGCGCGCAGGGTGACTGCAACACGGTAGCAACATCCGCGCGTCGTTCTCCATTACGGGTACGGCGAGACAAAGCGAGGTTCGGCGCCGCATCCCTTGGCTGTGTGTACGGAACGGACAGAGAGGTGGTGCCAACGGTGGCACAGGGACGACCACGCATTTTGGTCGCCAAGCCCGGTCTCGATGGTCATGACCGGGGGATCAAGGTTGTTGCGCGTGCCCTCAGGGACGCCGGGATGGAGGTCATCTACACAGGACTTCATCAGACCCCCGAGCAGATTGCATCCGCAGCGATCCAGGAGGACGTTGATGCAGTGGGGCTCTCCTGTTTGTCGGGCGCACACATGACCTTGTTCCCGCGAGTAGTCGAGCTAATAAGGGAATCCGGCGGCGACATGGTCGTTTTCGGAGGAGGCATCATCCCCGAGTCCGACATCCCGAAGCTCAAAGACCAGGGTATCGAGGAGGTCTTCACGCCGGGAACGACGACGGGGGAAATCATCGAGTGGGTCGACCGGCACATAGCGCGTGCCGGACTGGAGCGGGAGGCGTAGTGGATCTATTCGAATACCAGGGCAAGGAGCTCCTTCGCCGATTCGAGGTCCCCGTGCCCGAGGGCCGGGTGGCCCGGACCCCGGAGGGGGCCACGGATGCGGCGCGCGGACTGGGCGGCAAGGTTGTTGTGAAGGCCCAGGTGCAGGTGGGCGGGCGCGGCAAGGCCGGAGGGATCAAACTTGCCGACTCGCCGGAGGCCGCAGGTGAGGTGGCGTCGCAGATCCTCGGTATGGACATCAAGGGGCATTCCGTCACACGCGTCCTCGTCGAACGAGCAGGAGACATCAAGGACGAGTACTACTGCTCGTTCCTGCTCGATCGCTCCGAGCGGAAGTTCCTCGGAATGATGAGCTCGAAAGGGGGAGTGGACATCGAGGAGGTCGCGGCCACCGATCCGGAGGCGATATCGCGCGTCCACATCGATCCGCTGCTCGGGATTTCCGACTTCCACGCGCGGCGGTTGGTGTTTGGAGCCAATCTCGATCCCTCCGCGCACCGCGAAGCTATCGCCGTCGTTCCCAAGCTGTACCGCGCGTTTGTCGAGCTCGATGCCTCACTCGTGGAGGTCAATCCGCTTGTGCTTACGGGGGACGGGCGGGTGGTTGCCCTCGATGCAAAGGTTTCGCTCGACGAGTCGGCTACCTATCGCCACCCCATCTTCGACGAATTGAAGGCGGCGCACGAGATCCCGGAGCAAGAACGGTTGGCTAAGGAGAAGGGACTCAACTTCATCAAGCTCGAGGGCGATGTGGGGGTAATTGGAAACGGAGCGGGCCTCGTGATGTCGACGCTCGACGTTGTGAAGGCCGCGGGTGGTGAGCCCGCCAACTTCCTCGATGTAGGGGGCGGAGCCGGCGCCGATGTTCTATCCGCCGGCCTCGAGGTGATCACTTCGAACAAAGAGGTGAAGAGCGTGCTCGTGAACATCTTCGGTGGCATCACGCGCTGTGACCTCGTTGCCGAAGGCATCATCGACGCACTGAACCGCTTGGATGTGAAGGTGCCGATCGTCGTCCGCTTGGACGGAACAAATGCTGAAGAAGGGCGCAAGATGCTCGCCGAAGCCCCGCATCCGATGCTCCACGCTGCCGAAACGATGCTCGGAGCCGCGGAGAGTGCGGTTGAGCTCGCGACGAAAGGATCCCACTAGACCAATGTCGATCCTGATTGATAAAGACACTCGCCTGGTCGTCCAAGGGCTGACGGGGCGCGAGGGTTCGTTCCATGCCAAGCGCAACCGTGATTACGGCACGAACCTCGTGGCCGGTGTTACCCCGGGCAAGGGTGGTACGGATGTCGATGGGGTGCCGGTATTCGACACGGTGGCAGGCGCCGTGTTCGCGACCGGCGCAAACGTTGCGATGGTGTTCGTCCCGGCGCGGTTTGCCGCGGATGCCGTTCTTGAGGCTCATGACGCCGGGATCGATGTCATTATCGCCATCACCGAAGGCATCCCGGCAATGGACATGGCGCGCACGGTTCCGTATCTACGCTCGTCATCTCGCGATGTGACGCTTATCGGACCGAACTGTCCTGGGCTGATATCCCCGGGTAGGGCAAACGTCGGCATCATTCCCGGGGAGATCTGTGCACCCGGACCGGTGGGACTCGTATCTCGCTCGGGAACGCTCACCTACCAGATCGTTTACGAACTGACTCAACGGGGGATCGGCCAATCCACCTGTGTAGGGATCGGGGGCGATCCCATTCCCGGCTCCGACTTCATCGACGTGTTGGCCAAGTTCGAGGCCGACGACGAGACCGAGCTCGTCGTGCTCGTCGGAGAGATCGGCGGCGACGCCGAAGAGCGCGCCGCAGCATGGGCGAAGGAGAACATGACGAAGCCGGTGGTCGCGTACATCGCCGGGTTCACCGCGCCGCCGGGAAAGCGGATGGGCCATGCCGGAGCGATCATCTCTGGGTCCAGGGGGACGGCGCAGGCCAAAGCAGATGCGCTGGAGGCCGTGGGGATCCGCGTCGGCCGTAACCCGACGGAGGTGGGCGAGATCGTGGCCGAGATCCGCGGAGCGGCATGAAGCTCGTTCTTTTCTCCTCTATGCACCCTCAGGGTGCTCACAGAAGAAAAGAACGGGCATGACGCTGCGCTCTGTTCCTGGGCCGCCCGGCGCGCCGTGGGGTCGCGAGCCGACCGGCCGGTTGGACGAGCTGACGGTGGAGTCGGATCTGCTCGCCGGCAACCCGCTAGGTGATACGGCGCGCCGCCCCCTGTACGTCTATGTGCCGCACGGAATCCCCGACGGCGATCGCCGCCCCTCGGTGTACGTGATCCAGGGATTTACCGGGCAGGTCGACATGTGGCACAACCGCAACGCGTTCGAGCCCAACATTTTCGAGCGCGTCGACGATCTATTCGGGGATTCGTCGGTACCGCGAGCCATTGTCGTGTTCGTGGATGCATGGACGTCGTACGGCGGTTCGCAGTTCATCAACTCGATATCAACCGGACCGTATATGGACTACTTGTGTGACGAGATCGTGCCGTTCGTCGACTCGAACTACCCGACGATCGCAGATCGCGACCACCGGGGGATCACCGGGAAGTCGAGCGGCGGGTATGGGGCAATGGTGGTGCCGATGCTACGCCCCGATGTATTCGGCGCCCTCGCCTCCCACGCGGGGGACGCGTTGTTCGAGGCCTGCTACCAGCGCGACTTCGCCCCCTCGGCGCGCATCCTGCGGGACAAGTTCGAGGGCTCCTACGACGTGTTCTGGAAACGGCTGCGCGAGGCGGATCGTTTCGACTTCAACCTCTTCGGTGAGCCTCTCAACATGTACGCCATGGCCGCCTGTTACTCGCCCGACGCCAGCGCGCCGGGCAAGGCGATCCTTCCATTCGAGATCGAGACGGGCCGGCTCGTGGGTGACGTGTGGGAGCGGTGGCTCCAGTGGGACCCCGTCAGGATGGCGCCAACCCACGCCGATGCCCTCGCTTCCATGAAGAGGATCTATCTGGATGCCGGCCGGTCCGACGAGTTCTTCTTGGACCTGGGCGCGCAGGCGTTCTCCAGGGAGTTGAGGGCGCTTGGCATCGACCACACTCTGGAGTTGTTCGACGGCACCCACGGCGGGCTCCAATACCGCTACCCGGGCGCAATCCGCACGTTGGCCGAGGCGCTCGCGCCGTAATGCGCTGGGGTCTGCTCAGTGTTCCGGAAAACGAGTCACTGAGCTGACAGAAGGTTGAATCTGCCTAGGCGGCCTGGCGCCACGCCTCCTTCAGCTTCACCTGACCACCCATCCTCAGGATTGCTCCCGAGTACAGCCGCGCCGCGAGGGGAATGAGCAGCGCCGTCACGGCCAGGCTCAGGGCTATCGAGAGGGCGGCCTCGAGTCCGCTAGCACTTCCGTATGCGACGCGCTGCGGCATCGTCAGCGGAGCGGACGCCGGCACGTACGACGCAACCTGTGCCATAACACTGTCGGGGTTGTTGAGTGCGAAGAAAGCCAGGAAGAAAGACGCGTACAACATGAGCGACAGTGGAGCGGTCGTGCTCTGCAGCTCCTCCTGCCGCGAGACGATCGCGCCGGCCACGGCAAACGAACAGCTGTAGAAGGCATAGCCGATGATGAAGTAGAGGAACACGAGTCCGATGGTCCCCACAGTGCCGGGAGGGATCTCGATGACGTCGGTAATCAGCGCGATGGCGATTCCGAACGCGGCGATCGCTGCTAGCTGGACGAGTCCGAGGATGCCGATGCCGATCACCTTTCCGGCAAGGAGCTGCGATGGCCGGATCTTCGACAGCAGGACCTCGACGACGCGCGAGGACTTCTCCTCCACCACACCCATAGAGACCCAGAAGCCGTAGCCGAAGATCTGGCCAAAGAGCAGGAACGCTCCGATCGTTGCCACCGTGCGCCGGTCATCGCGATGCGGGCTCGGCGGATTGATGGCCTCCACATCGATGCGCGCCGGTTCCAGTGCCCTGCTTGACTGCTCCGAATCCACACCTGCGTCCGCGAAGGCGTCCAGCACCTGAGCCTGCTGGGCCGTTGTCTGCAGCACAGCCCTGAGTTCCGGTGACAGCTCTTCATCCACGACCACGCTGGTCGCGCCAATGAGCGCTGCGTCGATGTCGCCCGCTTCAACGGCGCGCCGGGCCTGCTCCTCGGATTCGAAATTGCGCGCCTCGACCCTGAGTTCGTCGGAGCTCTTCGTGGTCTCTTCCAGCGCTGTGGCCACCGCCTGCGGATCATCGCCGACGGCTCCGACGGTCACCTCGTCCGGGCCGTCGCCCAGGAACGATGGAAGAAGCGCCACGACTCCGATGATTGCGACGGAGATGATCGTGGACACCAGGAACGACTTCTCGCGGATTCGCTCCCCGAGCTCCCTTCTCATCACAAGAAGGATTCCCTGCCGTCTGCTCATGCCTCCACCACCTCACGGAAGAGCTCACTGAGCGTCGGTCTCACAATGTCGAACGACAGCACCTGTCCGGACTGACGGGCGCGATCCAGGACGGCCTGTTCGTCGGCTCCGTCCTGGAGGCTGAGGATGACCGAGTCGCCCCGTTTCTCCACGGCACTGGCGCCGGGAAGCGACTTGTACCAGTCCGCCGGCGCCCGCTGCACCTCGACCTTGACCAGTCTCTGCTCGCGTCGCGACCGGAGTTCACCGACGCGTCCGGATGCAACGAGGCGTCCCTTGCTGATGATCGCCACCGCATCACACAAGCGCTCGACGAGATCCAGTTGATGACTTGAGAACAGGACGGCCACACCGCGCTCGACCTGTTCGTTCAGGACGCCGCTCATGACGTCGACCCCGACCGGATCGAGGCCCGAGAACGGCTCATCGAGGACAAGTGCGACGGGGTTGTTGATCAATGCGCACGCGAGCTGCACTCGCTGCTGGTTTCCGAGCGACAGCGCTTCGACACGATCGTCTGAGCGGTGCGCAATTCCGAGTCTTTCCATCCAGTGCTCGGCGCGCCGGCGGGCCTCGGTTCTCGCGACGTTGCTAAGCAGCGCAAGGTATTCGAGGTGGTTCCGCACCCGCATCTTCGGATAGAGGCCCCGCTCCTCCGGCATGTAGCCGAAGTCGTGACGAACCGCTTCCGTGATCGGCGCGCCGTTCCAATGGACCTTGCCCCGGTCCGCTTCGAGCAGCCCTAGGACGATTCGCATCGCGGTCGTCTTCCCGGCACCGTTCGGTCCCACGAATCCCATGAGCTGGCCGGGTTTAACCGAAAACGTCAGCCCATCCAACGCCACCACGGACCCGTATCGGCGAGATAGATCGTTCAGCTCAAGCATCGGCATTACTCCCGTATCTGCTTGCTGTGATCGAGCGTGGTCGTAACAACGTTAGGAAACCCGCAGGGCCACGTCGTCGCCGCACGAGTCGATGTGGCGTCCTACTCGGGTATGACTCCGTTCGATGCATCCGTGGACTACGAGCCCGGCTGGACGAGGCCGGACTCGTAAGCTAGGACCACCGCCTGGACGCGGTCGCGCAGGTTGAGCTTCATCAGTACGCGGCCAACGTGCGTCTTTACAGTCGTCTCCGCAACGTAGAGCTCTCCCGCTATCTCTGCATTCGAGAGGCCCCGGGCGACCAGCGCGAGGACTTCTCTTTCCCGCTCCGTGAGTGAGGCCAGGGCAGGTACCTCTGCGGCGTGCGGATCCGGAAGGCGGTTTGCGTACTTGTCGAGGAGCCGCCGAGTGATCGATGGCGCAAGCAGCGCCTCACCGGCGGCCACCGTCCGAACGGCCTCGACGAGCTTCTCCGGAGGAACGTCTTTTAGGAGAAAACCACTTGCTCCCGAACGGAGTGCATCGACGACGTATTCGTCGAGGTCAAAGGTTGTGAGAATGATTACCCTGACCGGGTCCTCCGTGTCGGGTCCTGCGAGTCGTCTCGTTGCCTCCACGCCATCCATGTTCGGCATGCGGATGTCCATCAAGACGATGTCGGGCGACAGCTCCTGCGTCTGCGCAACCGCCTCGTTTCCGTCCGCTGCTTCACCCACAACCTCGATGTCTGTTTCGGCCTCCAGGATCATCCGGAAGCCGGTGCGAACGAGTGTCTGGTCGTCGACGATGAGTGTGCGGATCATCCTGCTTCCGCTACCTCCAGGGGGATTGTCGCCTTAACCGAGTAACCGCCTCCCGGCCGCGGGCCCGCCTTCACGCGTCCCCCGTAGAGAGCGGCCCGTTCCCTCATCCCCACCAGCCCGTGACCGGGGCCCTTACCGTTGCGAAGTTCGCCGGCGGCTCCGCGCCCGTTGTCTTCGACCTCGATCTCGATCCGGTCGGATTCATAGCGCACCACCACTCGCGCACGCGCGGGGCCCGCGTGTTTGATCGTGTTCGTCAAAGCCTCCTGGACGATTCGGTACGCGGAGAGGTCCATCGCCGACGGAAGGGGGCGGGGATCTCCGATCACTTCGTGCTCGACCTGCACTCCCGCGTCCCGTGCTTGCGCCATCAAATCATCGAGCTGCGTGATGCTCGGTTGCGGTGAAAGATCTGCAGAATCGGTTGGACTCCGCAGGATGCCGAGCATCCTGCGCATGTCCGTCAGGGCGCTGCGCCCCGTGTCCTCAATCTGCTTGAGAGCGTCCTTTGCGGATTCGGAGCTGATATTGGATTCGAGAACTCGGCGTGCGGCGCCCGCCTGCACCACCATCACGCTGACACTGTGGGCCACGATGTCGTGCATCTCGCGTGCTATTCGTTCCCTTTCGTCCGCCGCGGCGCGGCGAGAGCTTGCTCCCTGGTCGCGCTCCAACTGCTCCGCCCGTTCTTCGAGGTTCTTCGTATAGGCGCGCCGCGTCCGCACGTTGTCACCGAGGATCCAAGCTGTTCCGAAGATCACGTAGTTGCTGACCACGATGTCTGCAGAGAGGTCTTCGGCGACAACGAGGACCACCGCCAGCGCAACAGCGGTAACGCCTGCTGCGGTGAGAGAGTCGCGCCGGCTGCACAGGGATGCGACCGTGTAGAGCGCGACCATTACTCCGATGCCCCCCAATGTCGTTTCGTAGCCCAGTGCGTAGAAGGCAACGGTGGCAATTCCGACCGCTGTGAGCACTTGATCCGGATGGCGCCGCCGCCAGGCGAGGGGCAGGGTCTGCATTGCTGCGAGCACGACGCCGAGGGCATCCGGGTCCTTGATCCCTGAGTCTTCGGGGGCGTACTCGCGAATCGTCAGTAGGCCGGCTACGCTGAGTGTCGTCAACAGCAGGGCGAACAGGCCGTCGACCACGAAGGGACGCCGGCGGATCTCTCGGATGAGGGCGCGACCGCCCGAGATCCAACTGCTCAGTCTGGTGCGGGCCATGCTCAAACCATAGAGAGCATGGGGCGCTCACGCATCCATCTGGGCGACGAAACCCCCTCGTACCCAAGTACCACGGGCATCGGGCTGCGCAGGCGTGAGGCACCCGTGTATGTTCGGCACCGTGCACTCAAGGATCGCTGTACTCGTATCG
>OCZV010000100.1_pt1 | contig 31748 bp, 31 predicted proteins | sample 1539051 | NCBI WGS metagenome assembly OCZV01 (sample SAMEA3113581, study PRJEB22503) | soil metagenome
TCACGAGCTGCGCTCGTGACCGCCACCACGCCGGGGCTGGTCTGCGCCCACCACCACCTGTATTCGACGCTGGCTCGGGGCATGCCGCCGCCCCCGGCCACCCCCACCAACTTCAGCGAGATCCTGGAGCAGGTGTGGTGGCGGCTCGACGCCGCCCTCGACCTCAAGTTGGTCCGCTGGTCGGCGCTGCTGGGCGCCGTCGAGGCGCTGGAGGCCGGCACCACCGCGATCGTCGACCACCACGCATCCCCCTCCGCCATCGACGGCAGCCTCGACGTGATCGCGACCGCCTGCGCCGAGGTGGGCGTGCGGGTGGTGTGCGCGTACGAGGTCACCGACCGGCACGGTCCTGCCGGCGCCAAGGCCGGGCTGGCGGAGAACGAGCGGTTCGTCAGGGCGGGGGGCCGGGGTATGGTCGGCGCCCACGCCTGGCTGACGCTGGGCGACGAGACGCTGGAGGCGGTGGCGGGCCTGGCGGCCGACCTGGGGGTGGGCGTGCACATCCACGTGGGCGAGGACCGGGTCGACGCCGGGGCCGCCGAGCGGCTGCGCCCCCTCGCCCGCGACGACTGGCTGCTGGCCCACTGCGTCCACGCCGATCCGCCGTTGCCGGGCACGATCGCCCACAACCCCCGGTCCAACCTCAACAACGGGGTCGGCTACGCCCGCCCCGCCCGGTGGGCGGCCGCCGGCAACCGGGTGGTGCTGGGCAGCGACGGCATCGGGGCGGCCATGCTCGACGAGTTCGCGCTCGCCTACGTGGCCCAGCGGGCCGACGACGTGACCGCCACGCCCGAGGACGCCTGGGGCTGGCTGCAGGCCGGCGCTGACCTGGTGCCCGAGGTGCTGGGCGACGAGGTGACGTGGACCGCCGACCGCGCCCACCCCTGGTACCTGGCGTTCACGCCAGGGGTGCGGGCCGAGCGGGTGGTGGTGGACGGTGAGGCGGTGGTCGACGGCGGCGTGTGCACCCGGGTGGACGCCGAGCGAATCCGGGCCCGGGCCTGGGAGGAGGCGCAGCGCCTGTGGTCCAAGTTGTGAGTGACGCCGGCAACCCGCTGGCGGGCGTCCCCATGGCGCTGTACGTCCAGGACGCCCACCCGATCCGGGAGGCGATGGGCTTCGTGCGGCGGGCCGAGGAGCTGGGGTTCGCCGCCGTGTGGCAGGCCGACAGCCGGCTGGTGCGGGAGGCGACGGTGCCGATGGCGGCGTTCGCGGCCACCACCGAGCGCATCGCCGTCGGCTCGGGCGTCATCGACATCTGGACCCGCAACCCCGCCCGGCTGGCGTCGTTGTTCTCGACGCTCGACGACCTCGCCCCCGGCCGCATCCTCGCCGGGTTGGGCGCCTGGTGGGACCCGCTCGCAGCAAAGGTGGGCATCGCCCGCACGCGACCGCTGGGAGTCATGCGCGAGGTGGTGGAGTCGCTGCGGGCTTTGCTGCGCGGCGACGGCCCCGTCACTCACGACGGTGCCTACGTGCACCTCGACGGGGTCGAGCTCGACTACGTCCACCAGGAGCGGCGGGCCAAGCAGGTGCCCATCTACATCGGGGCCACCGGCATGCGGATGATGGAGCTGGCCGGGGAGATCGCCGACGGCGCCGTGCTCAACTACCTGGTCTCGCCCGACTACAACCGGCGGGCGCTGGAGGCGCTGGCGGCCGGGGCGAACAAGGCCGGCCGCACGCTCGACGACGTCGACCGCCCCCAGCTCGTCGTGTGCTCGCTCGACGCCGACCGGGAGGCGGCGCTCGACGCCGCGCGCCTGCTGGTCACCCAGTACCTGGGGCAGCAGCCGCACATCATGGCGGCGTCGGGCGTGCCGGCCGAGCTGCTCGCCGACATCGGCCGGGTGCTGACCTGGCCCGCCACCCACGACGAGGTGGTGGCGGCCAGCAAGCAGGTCCCCGACGAGGTGGTGCAGATGCTGTGCGCCGCGGGGACCGCCGACGAGTGCCGCGCCAAGGTGGCCGAGTACGTGGCCACCGGGTGCACGTCGCCGGTCCTCTATCCCCTGGGTGACGTGGCGGCCACCCTCGAGGCCTTCGCTCCCGGCTGACGCTGCGGCAAGCTGGCCGTGATGACCATCCGCTTGGCCGAGGGATCGCTGGTCGTGCTGGTCGGCCCGCCGGCGTCCGGCAAGTCGACCTGGGCGTTCGAGGAGTTCCCGCCAAACCAAGTGGTGTCGTCGGACCGGCTGCGGGCCCTGGTCGGCGAGGGCGAACACGACCAACGGGCCGCGAGGGACGCCTTCGACATGCTCGACCAGGTGGTCGAACGACGGCTCCGGCGGCGGCTGACCACCGTGATCGACTCCCTCGGCACCGACGCCGAGCGGCGCCGGGTCTGGGTGGCGGCCGCCGAACGGGCGGGCGTCCCGGCGGTCGCGGTGGTGTTCGATGTCGAGCCCACGGTGTGCCGGAGCCGCAACCGTGAGCGTCCCCGCCCGGTTCCCGCCAACGTCCTGTCCTCGATGCTGGCGGCGTGGCCGGCGGCGCGGGACAGCCTGGCCGACGACGGGTTCGCCGCCGTCCATCCGCCCGGCCCGGTCACGGTCGTCGCCCCCGACCTCGTCGTGGCACCGGACGCCACCGATCGCCAGAGAGAGGATCCGCTGCCGCTCGACTTCGGCCTGCAGATCCCCCGCTTCGGCTGGCCCGGCGGGGCGGCGGAGACCCGTGCCCGCCTGGTCGACGTGGCGGCCGCCGCCGAGGATGCGGGCTTCACCAGCCTGTGGGTGATGGATCACTTCATGCAGATCCCGCAGATCGGCCCGCACTGGGAGGACATGCTCGAGAGCTACACGACGCTGTCTTACCTGGCCGGGCGCACCGAGACGGTGCGGCTGGGCACGCTGGTGACGGGCGTGACGTACCGGAACCTCGCCCACCTGGCGAAGATCCTGGCCACGCTGGACGTGCTCTCCGGCGGGCGGGCGATCTGCGGCATCGGCGCCGCCTGGTTCAAGCGCGAGCACACCGCCTACGGCTGGCGCTTCCCGCCGCTGCCCGAGCGCTTCGCCCTGCTCGAGGACGCCCTGGAGCTGCTGCCGATCATGTGGGGCAAGGGCACGCCGGCGTTCTCGGGGCGCACGATCGAGGTGACCGAGGCGGTCTGCTACCCGCGGCCGCTGCAGGAGCGGATCCCCATCCTGGTCGGCGGCTCGGGGGAGAATCGCATCCTGCGCCTTGTCGCCCGTCACGCCGACATGTGCAACCTGGTGGGCGACGCCGACACCGTGCGCCACAAGGTCGAGGTGTTGCACCGTCACTGTGCCACCGCCGGGCGCGACCCCGTCGACGTCACGGTCACGCACCTCGGCACGGCCGACGCGCCGAGCGTCGATGACCACATCGGCCGCTACCGCCAGCTTGCAGAAGCGGGGGTCCAGACGGCGATCGTCAGCCTTCCCTCGGTGGCGACGCCGAAGGTGGTATCGGGTTTCGCCGAGGTGACCGACGCGTTCCGCATTCGTTAGGACAGGTCACCGACGGCGTCGGCGTAGTACGTCGACTCGGCGAGGTGGAAGGCGACCTCCCGGATCGTCCAGGTGTCGCCGTCGCGGCGGTCGAGCTGGTCGTCGTCGAGCGAACGCAGGCGGACCCGCCACACCTGCGCCAGTGCGGGGTCGCTCGTCGGCCATTGGGCAGTGTGGAGTGGCGCCCGTCGGGTCGAAAGTCGGTTTGGTGGCCGCCGGGTTGCCGATACGGTCCCGGACGTGACCACGTTCGTGATGGTGCGTCGTGCCCGCCTCCGGGCAGGCGCGGTGGGGATGGCACCGCCTGTCCCCCGAATGGGCCGACCGGATCGTCGCTGACGCCCAGGTCCGGCCCGGCGATCTCGTCGTCGACATCGGCGCCGGGACCGGTGCCCTCACCGCCTCCCTCGTCGCCGGCGGCGCGCGGGTCGTCGCCGTCGAGCTCCATCCGCAGCGGGTCGCGGTGCTGCGCCAGCGGTTCGCCGGCCAGCCGGTGACGGTCGTGCGGGCCGACGCCACCGACCTGCGGCTGCCCCGCCGCCCGTTCCGGGTCGTGGCCAACCCGCCGTTCGCCGCCACCACCGCCATCCTGCGGCGCCTGCTCGCGCCCGGCTCCCGCCTGGTCGCCGCCGACCTGGTGCTCCCGCCCGCCATCGCCCGCCGGTGGGCGGCCGGCCGCGCCCCCGGCACCGGCCGCTGGGGCCGGGATCACGCCGTGGGGTTGGGCCGCCGCCTCCCGCGAGCGGCGTTCACTCCCCGGCCGGCGGTCGACTGCAGGATGTTGGTGATCCGCCGCGGCTGATCAGCCGAGCCGACCGAGGACGCTCCGTGCGTTGTCGGCGTGGCGGCTGTCCACCGTGACGTCGTAGGCGTCGGCGCGCAGCTGCTGGTGGGAGACGAAATCACGCTGGCCGCGGGTCAACGCGTACATCGCCAAGCTGAGGGCGACACCCGCGGCGATGCCCCAGAGGGCGCCCGAGAGCACGATCACCCACGTCGAGCTGCCCTCGCTGAAGACCGCCACGAACCACCCCACGAGCAGACCGAGCCACAGGCCCGAGGTCACTCCCGCCAGTGCGGCCCGGCCCCAGGTGAGCCGGCCGGTGACGGTCTCCACGAGCTTGAGGCCGGAGCCGACGATCGTCACGTGCTCGACCGGGAACTTCTCGTCGGCGAGGAAGTCGACCGCCCGTTGCGCCTGGCGGTAGTCGCCGTAGGACGCGATCACGGTCCGCTCGACCGCATCACCTGCATTGGTTGCCATGGCGTCAGCTTGCCCCGGCGACGGTCGCCGGGCGAGGACTCCCGCCGCGGCTCAACCTGCGTCCAGCGACAAGCCGGCGGCGAGCGCTGCGCCCAGCTCCCAGCAGGCGTCGAGGTCGGACTGGGCCGGCGTGCCGATGATCGAAACGGGCGCCTGGGCGGACCGCCAGCGCAGCCCGGTCACGATCTTCTCGATCCCCGCCAGCGCACCGGTCGTGTCGTTGTTGCCGTGGATGTAGACGCCGTAGGGCCGGCCGATCGTCGCCTCCAGGCACGGGTAGTAGATCGTGTCGAAGAAGTGCTTGAGGGCGCCGGACATGTAGCCGAGGTTGGCCGGCGTGCCGAGCAGGTAGCCGTCGGCCTCGAGCACGTCGACCGCGGTGGCCCCCAGCGCCGGCCGGACCTCCACGTCCACGCCTTCGATCTGGGGATCGGTCGCCCCCGACCGCACCGCCTCGAACAGCGAGTGCAGCGCCGGCGACGGCGTGTGGTGGACGATCAGCAGCGATCTCCTGGTCACAGGCGGTTTCGGCCTCCAAGGTGAGCAGCCGCGTGAGCAACGGTGCCGCTTCAACAGATGCCCCGGCGGTGCTGACACACCCCGGGGCCGGACACCGGAGGATGATTCCGATGCCAGACCCGACAGTACGCGAGATGTTGCTGGCGAAGGTCGACGAGCTCGTGGCCAAGCTCGTCACGTTGCTGGCCGAGATCAGGGCGGTGACCGAGCAGCTCGAGCCCGAGCGGGCCCGCTCGTGCCGGAACGCTCTGACGATGGCCGACGTGATGGTCGACGAGATCCGCCTGCGGGCCCATGCCCGGCCGCTGGACACCGACGACCACTAGTCCCAGCCCACGACCTGCCGCCTCTCGACCCCTGCGGGTTGGGGGGCGGTCTCGCGTGTGGCGAGGGATCGACGGCCACCCTGCGGCGTGCTTCGCTCCGGGCGCTCGCACAGGGTGGTGTTGGAAACAGTACTCGTGGATCGCCAACTTCCACATGCGTAGTTCGCCAAACCCGAAACAAAACTGGTGTCGTGTCCGACGGTTTGGTACTCTGAGTTTCATGTCGGATTGGACGCAACAGGCGTTCCGCACCACCGCACTCGAACTCGCCGAGGCTGAGAACGAACTGGAGCGGTGGCAACGCCGAGTCACCGCACTGCGCCAAATCAAAGCGGGGCTCGAGTCCTACCTTGCGATGGACCGTGAGCCTCCCGAGATGGTGGGCGTCGACGAAGGCGGCAACACCTACTCGTTGGCGTTCGCGCCGCTCCGGGGCCAAGCAGCGGTTCGGGCCGTTCTCCAGGAGCGTGCCGGCACCGTCATGACCGTGCCGGAGATCGCCGACGAGATCGTTCGGCGGGGCTGGATCGACGAAGGTGCCAATGCCCTCGACGCGACGCGCACGAGTGTGGGCCGCGCGGTCAAGTCGTACCGCCAGGTCCGGCGGGTCGGCCACGGCCAATACGTGTACGAGAACGTCGATGGCCCCACCGAAGCAGGGCCATCGCCACACCTCCCTACTCCACAAGAAGGAGGTGATTCCCATGCCCCCGTAAGTGAGTGACCTTCTGATCACCCGCCGGGTCGGCCGCTGGCACGGTCGGCCCGGCAACCGCGGGGGCGTAGTGCATGTGGTTAGCACACTGGTCTCGGGAACCAGAGAATCCGGTCCGAACCCGGACGCCTCCACTTCCCGCAACCGACAACACTGTACCGCCGAGGGGTCCAAAGGGCAGGTAAATCGCTATGTGCCTCCCCGGACAGCGGTCGAGCGGTGGAGCCCTTGGTCCTGCCGTTGCGTCGCTGCGACTCCTCCCGGGTGACCGGTGTCAGGGTCGGGGACGTCGCTGGCGTCGATGAGATCCCCGGGCCGCCTCGTGGGCGTCACCGCCCGCCTCCGCCAGCGGCAACGCGACTCCGGCGAGCTTGGCGACATGGCGGTCTAACTGTGCCTCGCGGGGGCAGCGCTCCGGCGCCCAGGTGGCAGCCACCAGAACTTGGCCTCCGGGGGCACGGGCGTGTCGTCGTCGACGAACCGCCAATCGCGCTCGCCGTCGAGGCGGTCGCGCGTCCACGCTGGCCGATAGTTCACGGCCTCCCGGGCGGTCCCATCGGCGAAGATCATCCAGCAGCGCTCCTCGGCGTCGTGGCCGAGCCCCACCATCATCGGGGCGTCGGGATCGACCGCCGGCCGCTCGTCCCACGGTGGCCCGTACCGCCACTTGTCGAGGTGCTCCTCGCGCAGCGCCAACATGGCCTGCCGATCGTGCGGATCGGGGTGCTCAGTCGCCGGCTGACGGAACTGAACCACGATCCGGTGACCACCGTGCACGCGCCGCCCGACGGGCCCGCCACGACCGCTCGACCTGCTCAGCCTCCGACGGCGAATCGGGCAGGTGAAGCTGGCGCACCAGGCGCGAGAGCACGACCTCGTGCTGGCGCCGTTCGGCCACCAGCGGGTGAGGCACCGTCTGGCCTCGAGAGCCGGCGGCCAGGAGCCCCTCCTCGGCGATCGTGACGTCCATGGCCGAGATCGTGTCGATCAGCCGACACACGCGCTCGAGAACCGCCAGCTCGTCGGGCCGGAACGTGTAGACGGTCACCACGTCACGCCAGAGGCGCTGGCCTTTCGCCCGGAGCCCGGGCGGGCACCTCGGCGACTTCCCTGCCGGCAGAGCGGCGACAGCGGGATCTGCCACGCCTTGCATCGTATTTCGCATGCCAATGCACCCCAGCGTTTCGGTTGCATAGCGACCGCCCGGCCGTAACGCCTCCCGGTCGGAATCTGAGGGGAAGCTGAGCCCCCCGCACCCCCCTCGCTAGCAGCGCGACACTGGACGGCATGACAGACGTGCGCCAATGCCCCTATTGCGAGCTGCGATTCGGGTCGCGCAACGAGCTCCAGGATCACGTTGCATCCGACCACCCCCGCGAGCTCGACGACGACGACACCGAGCCGCCCCCCGCTCGCCCATGACGATCCCGTAACAGATCCAGTTTTCGCGCGGGGTGTGGTTAAGGACGCTTAGAAAAAGCGAGCAGAGCGGTCAACGCGGTGCCGATGGTGGCGTCACTCATGCGGGGAGTTTCCCACCTGCGCCCCGGTGCTGGCGGCGGAGCTGGCCCTGTCCGTTTCGGACGTCTGGGCTCACGGTCGCATGGTGCTCACCACCACGAGCGGCGCGGCCGATGGTGGTCCCTGCCGGGTGGGTCCCTGTCGGGTCTCGCTGGGGCCGGGGGCACGTGGGCTGGGGGTGGTTGTCAGGGAGCGCCGGGGGCGCTGCTGGACGATCAGCAGCCGGGCCATCCGCCCGGCGACCCTACGGGTGGGCCCAACCCGAGGTCATGGGTTTCACCGATCCGAGCCCGAGGTCATGGGTTTCAGATTTGAAACGTATGACCTCATCCTGGACCGAACGAAACCTATGACGTCGGGAGCCCTACCCTCACAGCCATTGACCAACTGAGTTGAGCAATGCCTCGTTGGGCTCGGGGGGCAGCTCGGTGAGCGGGGTGGCGATCTCCTCGATCGTGGGGCCGTACTCGGCGGCGAGCGGGGCCAGCGCGTCGAGGTCGAACTCGTACAGCTCGGCCACGTTGCCCGCCAGCAACCGGCGCAGCTCGGCCGGGTCGGTGTCGTGGAACAGCGCCCGTAGGTGCTCCCGCGTGTACGGGTAGGTGCCCTCGTCGTGGGGGTAGTCGCTGCCCCACATGAACCGGTCGAGCCCGATCTTCTCGCGGGCGGCGGCATCGGCCGGCCCTGGCTGGCTCACGCCCATCCACACGTTCTGGTGGAAGTACTCCGTCGCCGAGCGCGACAGGACGTGCTCGGCGCCGTAGCGGATCTCCCCCGTGGCACCGGTCTTGCGGATGCGCGCCAGCACCTTGTCGAGCCGGTCGAGCAGGCCCGGCGCCCAGGCGCAGCCGCTCTCGGTGACCACGAACCGCAGCCGGGGGAAGCGCTCGAAGATGCCCGACAGGATGAACTGCACCAGCGGCCGCTGCGAGTAGAACGGCACCTCGTTGATGTACAGCAGCATCGACACCGGGTAGGGCCCGTAGTCGGGCACGCCGGTGCCGCCGTGCACGTTGATCGGGACCTCCAGGTCCTCGATCACCGCCCACAGCGGGTCGTAGACGGGGTCGTACAGCGGCTTCACCCAGTGCACGTCAGGCGAGATGTTGGGCAGCAGGATGCCGCCCCGCAGGTTGTGCTCCTTGATCCAGCGGACGTCGGCGATGGCATCGTCGACGTCGTTGAGGAAGATCTGCCCGATGCCGGCCCGCCGCTCGGGGAACTCGCCGCACCAGTCGACCAGCCAGCGGTTGTGGGCCCGGATGCCGGCGAGCCGGTGCTCGTAGTCCTCGGGCTTGGGCGGCTGGGCGAACAGCACGAAGCTGGGGAAGAACGGCGGCACCGTGTTGGGGAAGATGACCTCGCCCACGATGCCGTCGGCCAGCTGCTGGCCGTTGCGCATGTCGTTGTCCCAGTTGCGATAGCGCCGGGTGTCGCCCAGGTCGCGGAAGGGGTTCTTGTACTTGCCGCGCCAGGCGTCGAAGTCGTCGAGGAACTTGGGGTCGAGGTACTCGCGGTACTGCTTGTGGCTGCCCCCGGCATGGCAGTCGGCCGAGATGATCGTGTACCGCTCCGTGCCCACGGCTCCCGCCGTTCCCGCGATGCCCTCGGTTGTCGCCCCGTTGGATGGCGTCATAGTCGCCTCCCTCCTCGTCTGCCCCCAGTCTATGTAGAACCTGTTCTCACGCCAGCCGGCGCCGCCGGCGACGTGGCCGCCGCCGTGAGAGGATGGCGGCGTGCGCCACAACATCGTCGAGGGTGAGCCGGGCATCTTCCCCGAGCCGATCACCCGCTTCATGCGGAAGATCGGCGAGCTGTTCGGCGCCAAGCGCAAGCGGATGGACGTGCCACCGGACGAACCGCCCGCCGAAGCACCGGCCGCCGGCGGCGGGACCACGGCCGGTCCCACGGCCGACACGGCGAGCACCGACCCGCCCACCGGGGACGACCAGCCCAAGCCCTGACCGTCTGCCAGAATCCGGCCCCGCCGAGCGCAGGCCCCACAGCTCGTTGTTGGCCCCGCGAGAATGTGTTCTACTTCGCCGTAGCACGCGAGCCGGAGGGAGCCCGCCGTGGACACCGACCAGATCAACCTGCTCGACCGCGACCGCTTCACGCAGGGCATCCCCCACGAGTGGTTCACGTGGCTGCGCGCCAACGCGCCGGTCTTCCACCACGACGAGCCCGACGGCGACGGCTTCTGGGTCATCACCCGCTACGACGACATCGTGACGTGCAGCCGCGACGCCGCCACCTTCTCCTCGGCCCAGGAGCTGGGGGGCGTGGTCACGCTCGAGGGCCCGATGGCGCCCCTGCCCGGCACCGAGATGGCCGGGAACATGATGCTGTTCATGGACCCGCCGGGCCACACCCGCTACCGCAAGCTCGTCAACCGCGGCTTCACCCCCCGGATGATCGCCGCCCTCGAACCCCACGTGCGCGAGCTGACCGTCCGCATCATCGAGGAGGCCGTCGCTCGGGACGGCGGCCAGTGCGACTTCGTCGTCGACGTGGCCGCCGAGCTGCCGCTGGAGGTGATCGCGGAGCTGCTGGGCGTGCCCCGAGAGGACCGGTTCAAGCTGTTCGACTGGTCCAACCGCATGGTCGGCTCCGAGGACCCCGAGTACCAGGTGAGCGACGACCACGTCACCGAGGCGCAGGTCGAGATGTTCATGTATGCCCAGCAGCTGGCCGAGCAGCGCCGGGCCGAGCCCCGCGACGACATCGTGACCACGCTGCTCAACGCCGAGGTCGACGGCGACAGGCTCACCGAGATGGACTTCAACCTGTTCTTCATGCTGCTGTCGGTGGCCGGCAACGAGACCACCCGCAACGCCATCGCCCACGGCATGAACGCCTTCCTCGAGAACCCCGATCAGTGGGACCTGCTGGTGTCCGACCCGGCGGCGCACATCCACGGCGCCACGGAGGAGATCCTGCGCTGGGCGTCGCCGGTCATGTTCTTCCGCCGTAACGCCCGGCAGGACTGCGAGCTGCGGGGGCAGACGATCAAGGCGGGCGAGAAGATCAGCCTCTGGTACATCTCGGCCAACCGCGACGAGGACGTGTTCACCGACCCGTTCACGTTCGACATCATCCGCGACCCCAACCCGCACATCGCCTTCGGGGGCGGCGGACCGCACTTCTGCCTGGGCGCCCAGCTCGCCCGCCTGGAGATCCGGCTGCTCTTCGAGGAGCTGGCGGCCCGGGTCCCGCGGCTCGAGGCCCTGGGAGAACTGGAGCGCCTGCGCTCGAACTTCATCGGTGGCATCAAGCACCTGCCGATGCGCCTGCGCCCCGCCGAGGCCCCGGCCGAGGCGCCGGCGGCCCCGGCGGCGACCTGAGGCTGCGATGTCGACCGTGGCACCCACCGCGACGCTGACGGCCGAGCAGCAGGACCGTCGCCGGCGGGTGATCGACGCCGCCTTCGAGCTCGGCGCCGAGCGCGGCTACGAGGCGGTGCAGATGCGGGACGTGTCCGCCATCGCCAACGTGTCGTTGGCAACCATCTACCGCTACTTCAGCTCCAAGGACCACCTGCTGGCGGCCGCCATGACCGAGTGGACCGCCCGCCTGCAGGCCCGGGTCGCGCAGTCGCCGCCGCGGGGCGACACCGCCGCCGACCGGCTCATCGACGTGCTCCACCGGGCGTGCCGGGCCATGGCCCGCCAGCCCAAGCTCAGCGCTGCGCTGGTGCGCGCGCTGTCGTCGTCCGACGCGGGGGTGCGCGACAGCGCGGCGGCGGTGCAGCAGCAGATCGAGGCGATGGCCAGCGGCATCCTCATCGACGTCACGCCCGCGGTCCGGTCCGACATCCTCGCCGTGCTCGGCCACGTCTGGTATTCGACGCTGGTGGCCTGGGCCAACGGCCGCATCGACTTCGACCAGGTCACCCGCGAGCTCGACCGGGCCGTCCACGTGCTGGTCGATCCTCACCAGCAGCGCCGCCGGCCAACAGCCTGACTACGTAGGCGGCCGCCGCTGCGCGCCCCGGACCAGCCGGCCGGGACGCTCGCCCGTCGCGTCGTCGTGGTCGCGCACCACCACGCCCCGCTTGATCGTCGCCACGTAACCCCGGGCCCGCTGGATCAGCCGACGCCCGCCCGCCGGCAGGTCGTACACCATCTCGGGGGCGTCGCTCGCCACGCGGTCGGCGTCGATCACGTTGAGGTCGGCCAGGTACCCGGGCGCCACCAGGCCGCGGTCGCCGAAGCCGCACAGCGTCGCCGTGCGCCGGGTCTGCAGGTCGACCGCCAGCTCCAACGGCAGGCGCTCGCCCCGGGTCCGGTCACGGGCCCAGTGGCTCAGCATGTAGGTGGGCATGCTGGCGTCGCACAGCAGGCCGCAGTGGGCGCCACCGTCGCCCAGCCCCACCACGACGTCGGGCTGGCCGAGCAGCTCGGCCAGCGCCCGGAAGTCGCCGTCGGCGTACCCGCCCAGCGGCATGTAGAGCAGCGCCCGCCCGTCGCGCTCGAGCATCAGGTCGTATGCGACCTCTGCGGGCGGCCGCCCCTGCTGCGCCGCCAGCGCGGCCACGCTGCGATCGGGGGGCGGCTCGTAGTCCGGCGGGTCGCCGAGAGGGAAGGTGTGGCCCCAGGCGTCGGCGATGAAGGCCGCCGCGCCGGCGTCATCCAGGGTCTCGCCCAGGATCGCGGCCCGCACCTCCGGTCGGCGCAAGCGGGCCACCCGCTCGCGCAGGGGCAGGTCGGCCAGCGGCCCGTACGCGGCGTGGAGCATGAACGGGTGGGCGCTGGCCTCGAGCCCCAACAGCACCGACGTCGACCGGCCGCCCGCCTGGGGAACGACGTGGGCGCCGGCGGCGTTGGCCCGGCGGGTCAGGTCCAGGACCGTGCGCCAGTGATCGGGGCGCATGTGGTCCTGCCCGATGGCGAAGGTGATGCGACATCCCGTCTCCCGGGACACCTCGGTCATCCATGCGAGCTCCGCCTCGGCATCGACCATGTCGCTGGTCAGCTCGAACAGGCCGGCCGGTCTCGACCCGCCCCCGGCCAGGGACCGGCCGATGCCGATCAGCTCGTCTGGCGACGCCGTCGTACCGGCCGCCAGCTCGCCGTCCCTGGCCCGGTGGATGATCGTGCGCGTCGTGGAGAAGCCCACGGCCCCGGCCGCCATCGCCTCGGCCACGACGGCGGCCATGGCGGCGATCTCGTCGGGCGTGGCCTCGGCGTTGGCGCCACCGCGCTCACCCATCACGTAGGCGCGCACCGCGCCGTGCGGGACCAGCGCGCTCACGTCCAGCACCCGGGGCAGGCGGTCGAGCTCGTCCAGGTACTCGGGGAACGTCTCCCAGTTCCAGGTGATGCCCTCGGCCAGGGCCGTGCCGGGAATGTCCTCGACGCCCTCCATGAGCTGGATCAGCCAGTCGTGGCGGTCGGGGTGCGCCGGGGCGAACCCCACCCCGCAGTTGCCCATCACCACGGTGGTGACGCCGTGCCAGCTGGACGGCGAGACCTCCGGGTCCCAGGTGGCCTGGCCGTCGTAGTGCGTGTGGATGTCGACGAACCCGGGGGTCACCACCAGGCCGCCCGCGTCGATCTCGCGGCGGGCCCGGCCGTCGATCCGGCCCACGGCGACGATGCGCTCGCCGTCGACCGCCACGTCGGCCGGGCGGCCGGGCCCACCCGAGCCGTCCACCACGTGGCCCCCTCGGATGACCAGGTCGTGCACGGGCGCCAGCCAACCACCGCCCCGCGGCCTCGGCAACAACCGCCCGATCACGGCCGGGTCTGGGGCTGGGGTGCCCATGGCTGGCGGGGCCGATGGCTCGTCAGCGGCTCATCGAGCGGACTGGTGCGCATCGGGCTCGCCCCGCCCGAGCGGGCCCAGGTCCTGCTGTTCCGGGTGCGGGTGGACGAGCTGAGGGTGTCGGTCGAGCGTCCCTCGCGCCTGGTGGGCGCGCTCGCCGGAGCGGCGCCCGGTGCGCAGCGACCATGACGGCTGCGGTACCCGGGGCGCGACCGCGGCCAGCGCCACCGCGGTCAGGAGCGCGCCCGTCACCGCCACGGGCGCCGGAACCGAGCCGGCGACGCCGGTGCGATCCACCACGGCGTAGATGGCGTAGTGGGCCAGGAAGATGCCGAGGGTGTGGGCCGCCGCGCCCTGGACCAGCCGGTCGGCAGGGTGCAACCATGCGGGCCAGCGGTTCTGCCCGAGCGCGTAGAGCAGGGCGGTGCCGGCGAGGCCGGGCACCACGAACGACAGCCCCCCGGGATAGCGGTCGGGCGTCACCCCGTCGGCCAGCAGCAACACCGCCCCGGCCAGCGCCACTCCGGCCGCGGTGGCGGTCCAGCGGCGGTCGGCCAACCGGCCGGTGCCCGCCGCCGCCATCCCCACCACGACGAAACCCAGGTATGTGACCGCCGGGAACTTCCCGGCGAGCACCTCGGACGCCCACCAGGCGTGGTCGTCGGCAACCACTCGCTCGGCCAGCATCCCCCCGGCCAACGTGCCCGCCGCCAGCCCCGGCAGCCATCGGGCCGGCACCGTGGCCGCGAGCGCGGCGCCGACGACGACGGTGGCGCCCAGCGCCTCCAGCACCCCGAACATCGCCGGGTGCCGCCACAGCAGCCAGTCGAGGCCGAGGCCGATCGGCACGAGGAGGCCGTAGCGGCGGAGGATCTGCGCCGCCACCCGTGGCCGGGACACGCCGCGGCGCCGCCGGCCCGCCGCGAACAGCGACGCCGACGCGCCGGCGGCCACGAAGAAGGCCGGGGCCGCCACGTCGGTCACCGTGAAGGACCGCCACCCGGGCAGCACCGCCCGGGCGTCGCCGGTCAGCCATTCGGTCAGGTGGTGCACCACCATCGCCACCAGCGCCAGACCACGCAGCCGGTCGAGCGCGATCAGCCGGGCGGACGCCGGCCGAGCGGGTGCCGGGGTCGTGGCGCGCCGGATCGCGGTCGAGGTCGAGGAGGCCATGAGGCGTGGTGTCGTTTACCCCGCCAGCCGACGTCTACTCCTACCGCACACGGGCGGTCAGGTCATGTCAGGCCCCGTGCGCGTGATCGCACAGGCGCTCTTCGCCCTCCTTGATCTGGCCGCCACCGACGCCCTCGAGGGCGGCGAAGGGACCGCAGCGGTGCGGGACGATCCACACATGGATCATGGGGACCGGGACCAGCTTGGCGAGCCCCGGCGGGCATCCCTGGTCGGCGCCCGTCACGCCTCGGACCTGGGGCGCGTCGCCCTGGGTGAAGCACAGGTCGTTGTGAACGTGCCACTGGGTGAGCTTGCCGCCCAGCTCGGGCACGGTATCGAGCGTCTCGCCCTGGGGGAGCATGAACATCGCCGCCTCCAGGGTGCGGCTCCCGTCGGCAGCCACGCGATAGACGAGCGACTCGGGATGGTCGGGGTCGAGGACGTGCTGGTCGTTGATCGCATCCCACTTGATGAAGTGCTCGTAGCCGGTGAACCCGTCGCCGATCGAGCGGTAGCCCGCCGCCTCGGCGACGGCCGGATCCGACCACTGGGGCAGGCGCCACAGCGTGATGGCGATCAGGTTCTCGGCCGCGGCCTGCTGCTCGGGAGTGACGCCCTCGACCCCGCCCAGGTCGATCGGCTTGGTGGGGTCGTAGGGCGTCGGAGCCACGGTCGCCGCCTCGTGGCCGGCATGGGCATCGGTACCCGCGGCCTCGTCGGCCGTATCGCCGGCTGCGACGTCGTCGGCCGGGGTGTCGTCGGTCTCGCTCGCGTGGTCGTGCCCGGCCGCGGCCCCGTCGCCGTGCTCGTGCCCCGCTGTCTCGGCACCGTCAGCGTGGCCGCCGGCGTGGCTGTGGGTCCCCGCCCACACCATCCCGGGGCCGGCAAGCGCCACAGCGACCAGCGCCGACACACCAACCAGCGCGGGCTGCCGCCCGGTGAGGCGGCGCGGGCGCGAAGCCCGCTCCGGCCGAGCCGCCAGCAGCGTCGCGGCGACAGCAACGAAGGCGAGCGCCGCGGCCAGCGTGTCGGCGAACTGCGGATCCTCCTGGACGTCGAGCCCGGTGACGAGGCCGATGCCGCTGGTCTTGGCCAGGACCCACCCGCCGACGGCGGCGAGGTTGCCAGCCGCACCGACGAGAGCCACGGCGCGCGACGGCCGCACCAGGGCCAATGCCCCCCAGGCGATCTGGAACACGGCGGTGAGCGCGAACGCCACGACCGCCGAGCGATGCTCGCTGTGCGCGCCGGCGGCGGTCGCGTGGATGGCGCCGGCCCCGATCGACGCCAGTGCCGCGACCGAGACGAGCGCGCGGGGACCCTCTGATGACGAGGCAGTGGCCACGGCGATCTCCCTCCCGGTGGTCGGCGCAGGCGAAGGCTACGCCTGCAACCGCACGAGTTACACGCGGCGTGCAGTTTGACCGGGCGCTCCCGTGAAACGGCCGGTGGCGAGGCCGGCGGGCCGCCAGCGCTCGGGGTAGCCGGGACCGAGCCGGGCGGTCACGTCCCGCAGCTCGACCGGCTCTCCGCACTGCGAGCACACCACCTCGGCCTCGAGGTCGTGGCCGCACGGCCGATGGTGCAGCACCACGGGCGGTCCCTCCTCGCCCGCCAGCCAGCGGTCACCCCATCGGACCATGGCGGCGATCACCGGGAAGAAGTCGCGGCCCTTGTCGGTGAGGACGTACTCGTGGCGCACCGGGCGGTCCTGGTACTGCCGGCGCTCGAGCACCCCCTCGTCGACCAGCCGCTTGAGCCGTTGTGTGAGGATGTTGCGCCCGATGCCGAGGCTGCGCTGGAAGTCGTCGAACCGGCGCACGCCGTAGTAGCACTCCCGCAGCACCAGGGGCGTCCACCAGTCACCCAGGAGATCGACGGCCCGGGCGATCGAGCACGGCCAGTCGGCGAACGGCGTGCGCTTCATCGCTCCGCACCGTCGCGGTTCCGCGGGGCGGGTGCGTCGCCCACCCGTAGGCCCGCGAGCTGGGTGGCCTGGGCCACGAGGCGGCCCCGGCTGTCCCACACGTGGCACACCTCGTCGACCAGGTCGGCCTCGACCAGGTGGGCCCGATGGCGCACGACGAGCGGACCGGGGGCCGGCACCGCCCGCACGTACACGGTCAGCTCCAGCGTCGGCACCCATCCCACCGTCGCCAGCTCGAACGTGGCGGGCGGGAAGGCATCGGCGACGTACAGCAGCGCCAGCGGGTCCGGCGCCCGACCGTCGGCGAACGCCAGCCAGCCCCGCAACTCGGCCAGCCCGGACGGTCGCCCCTCCCTGAAGCCGGCGGTCGCCGGATCGAGCCGGATGTCGACGTGGTCCATGATCGGTAGCACGACGCCGCCGGGACCGACGCCCCCGAGGCGCACGCAGTCCTCCATCGGCGGCAAGGCGGGCGCGTCCAGGTCGGTCCACCACTGCGCCGCCGCCCCGTCGTGGCGCCCAAGCGTGAGGGTCGCCTCCACCTGGGGCGAGCCGCCACGCACCAGGCGGGCGCGGACCTGGCTCATCCGCCGCCCCCGACGCAGCACCTCGGTGTGCACCTGGGCGGGGCCCGGATCGGGCGACGCCACGTAATGCGCGGTGGCCGCGATCGGGTGCGGATGGTCGGGTCCTTCCGCGGACGCCAGCGCCGCACCGGCCGCCCGGGCCATGGTCGCCAGCAGGTACCCGCCGTTGGGCCGGCCGCCGATGGTCCAGCCGGCGTCGACGTTCACCTCACGCGGGGCCGACGGATCACCGAGGGCCGAATGGGACACGGCCGTGGCTCGGTCGAAGGCGTGCGCTTCGGACATCCCCGGCACCCTATCCGGTATCCGTTGCACTAGTGAACTGGCACGAGTACGTTCCCGCCATGGCTGTGACCGAGGCACCGACCACATCCGACGCACCCGGCTGGAAGCAGACGGCCTGCATCCTCTGCGAGTGCAACTGCGGCATCGAGGTCCGTTTGGGGTCCTCGGTCGACGGCCGGCGGTTCGAGCGCATCCGCGGCGACAAGGCCCACCCCTCCTCGCGGGGCTACACCTGCGAGAAGGCGCTGCGGCTCGACCACTACCAGAACCCGGGCGGCACGCCGCTGGCCGCCGGGCCGCGGGTGCCGGCCCGCGGCGAGCGGGTGACGCATCCCCTGCGGCGGCGGGCCGACGGCAGCTTCGAGGTCGTCGACTGGGAGACCGCCATCCGCGACGTGGCCGACCGCCTGGCGGCGGTACGCGACGCCCACGGCGGCGCCAGCATCTTCTATTTCGGGGGCGGCGGCCAGGGGAACCACCTGGGGGGCGCCTACGGCAGCTGCACCATGCAGGCGTTCGGCGGCCGCTACCGCTCCAACGCGCTGGCGCAGGAGAAGACCGGCGAGTTCTGGGTCAACGGCAAGGTGCTCGGCACGAACGTGCGGGGCGACATCGAGCACTGCGAGGTCGCCTTGTTCGTCGGCAAGAACCCATGGCAGAGCCACGGGTTCCCCCGCGCCCGCACGACCCTCAAGGAGATCGCCCGCGACCCCGACCGCGCCCTCATCGTCGTCGACCCGCGGCGCACCGAGACGGCCGAGCTCGCCGACATCCACCTGCAGGTTCGTCCCGGCGCCGACGCGTGGCTGGTCTCGGCGCTGGCGGCGGCCGTCGTGGACGAGGGGCTGGTCGACCACGCCTGGCTCGCCGACCACGCCACGCCGGCCGGCACCGAGGCCGTCCTCGACGCGCTGCGTCAGGTCGACATCGCCGGTCACTGCACCGTCAGCGGCGTGGACGAGGCGCTGGTGCGGCGTGCCGCCCGGCGGATCGGCGAGGCGGCGAGCGTCGCCGTGGCCGAGGACCTGGGCATCCAGATGAACCTGCACTCCACGCTGGTGAGCTACCTGGAGAAGCTGGTGTGGCTGCTCACCGGCAACTTCGGGCGCGCCGGGACCCAGTACGCGCCGTCGAGCCTGGTGCCGCTGGGCAAGGTCCGCCGCGCCGAGGTCTCCGAGGGCGACACCGCGCCGCGCAGCCCCGTGGTCGGCGCCCGCATCGTGTCGGGGCTCGTGCCGTGCAACGTCATCGCCGACGAGATCCTGACCGACCATCCGGCCCGCTACCGGGCGATGGTGGTCGAGAGCGGCAACCCAGCGCACTCCCTGGCCGACTCCCAACGGATGCGGGAGGCGCTGGCCGCCCTCGACACGCTCGTGGTCATCGACGTGTTCCTGACCGAGACCGCTCGGCTGGCCGACTACGTGCTGCCCGCTCCCACCCAGTTCGAGAAGTGGGAGGCCACGTTCTTCAACTTCGAGTTCCCGCGCAACGTGTTCCACCTGCGGCGCCCGGTCCTCGATCCCCCGGATGGTCCCCTGCCCGAGCCCGAGATCCATGCCCGCTTGGTGGAGGCGTCCGGGGCGCTCGATGGCGCCGAGGCCGAGCTCGAGGCGCTGCGGGAGGCGGCGACGACCGGGCGGGCCGCGTTCGCCGAGGCGTTCTTCGGCGCGCTGGCGGCCCGGCCGGAGCTGGGACCCCTGGCGCCGGTGGTCCTCTACCGCACGCTGGGGCCGACCCTGCCCCACGGCGCGGCGGCGGCCGCGGCTCTGTGGGGGGCGGCGCACCGCTGCGCCCAGGCGAACCCTGACAGCGTGCGCCGCGCCGGTTACGGCGAGGGCTTCGAGGCGGGCGAGCGGCTGTTCGACGCCATCCTCGACAGTCCCTCGGGCGCAGTCATCACCGACGACGCCGGCGACGAGGAGGCAGTGTGGCGGCGGCTGGGGACCGGCGACGGTCTGATCCACCTGGACGTGCCGGAGCTGCTGGCCGAGCTGGCGGGGCTCGCCGGCGAGGCACCACCGGGCGCCGACGGGGACGGTGAGTGGCCGTTCGTGCTCTCGGCCGGGGAGCGGCGGTCGTTCAGCGCCAACACGATCATCCGCGACCCGGCGTGGCGGAAGCGGGACGCCGCCGGGGCGCTGCGGGTCCATCCGGCCGACGCGGCACGGCTGGGGCTGGTGGACGGGGGTCCGGCCCGCCTGACCACCAAGCGGGCCAGCGTCGCCGTGACGGTCGAGCTGCACGACTCGATGCACCCGGGCCACCTGTCGCTGCCCAACGGCCTGGGCGTCGACCATCCGGCCGACGGGGGCGAGGCGGTGGTCACCGGCATCGCCCCCAACGAACTGACGGCCAGCGGCGACCGCGATCCCTGGGTGGGCACGCCCCATCACAAGCACGTGCCGGCCCGGCTCGAGCCGCTCGTGCCACCGGCCGAAGCGGCAAGGATGAGCGCATGACCGCTGATGAGTGGATCGCTGCCTTCGCCCAACGCCTCGGCGTACCACCGCCCGACGCCGCCACGGTCGACATGCTGTTGACACTGGCCGGGACCGCCGCCCACGCGTCGGAGCGGACCGCGGCGCCGATCGCCTGCTACCTGGTGGGCCGCGTCGGCCTGGAACCCGCCGATGCCAGCCGCCTCGCCGAGGAGGTCGCCCCCGCCGGCTGATCCTCGTCGTTCTGTCAGCACTCAGGTACCGCATTCGTCCTGAGCGCTGACAGAACGCCCCGGGGGTCAGCGCAGGGCGGCGATGACGGCGCCCGTGCCGGAGCGCCACACCACGCCGGCCTCAGCGAACCCGGCGTCGAGCAGGGCCCGGGCATGCCAGGACGACGGAGGATCGAACTCGGCAGGGTGGTTGACGCCGCCGAACAACGCGCGCCGCTCGGCCACGGCATCGGCGAGGACGGGATCGGCGGCGGCGATGTCCCACCAACCGTCCCAGTCGGGGCGGCCGTCGGCCCGCACACCGTCCCGGCGGCGCTCCTCCACGGCGGCGAGCGCCGCCCCCAGCCGGGGCAGGTCGGGCGGCGCCATCTGGTCGGCGTTGGCCACCGCCCCACCGGGGCGGACGATGCCGGCCAGGTCACGGTAGAGGCGCCGGAGCACCGGCTCGGCCAGCCAGTGGAGCGCCGTGGCGGTGAGGACCGCATCCACCGGTGTCTCGGGCAGCGCCCGCACCCAGCCGGCGTCGCCCAGGTCGGCCCGCACGATGCGCACCCGCTCGTCGTCCCCCAACGTGGCCCGGGCGATCGCCAGCAACGCCGGGTCGATGTCGACGGCGATCGAGCGGGCCTCGGGAAACCGCTGGAGCAGCCGCCGCGAGATCGTGCCTGTGCCACAGGCCAGGTCGAGCACCAACGGGCGGGGCCCGGCCGCCGCCTCGATCACGTCGAGCAGGGCGGCCAGGCGCTCCTCGCGATCGGGCATGTAGCCCTCTTGCTGGTGGTCCCACGACTGCTGCCACGCCTCGGCCCAGGCCCGGTCGGGACATGCTTCCCGCTTCCACGGCCGCTCGGGCCGGGCCGCGGTCGCCGCAGGGCCTGAGGAACCCTCGACTCGGCCGTAGGCCGAGCCCATTTGCGTCCGAGCGGCAGGGCGGGAGCGAACGGGTGGCGCCGAGGATGTGGGGGCGCTGTCGGCGCCCATTGGCGCCGGCGGCGGTAGGCCCCGCACCGGAGGCGACAGGACCCGTGAGCGGGGAGTGAACGGGCGACGCTCGCTCAACGGAGGCCCCGGGGGACATGGCTCGCCTCGGGCAGGTAGCGGGCGGCCAGCCGGTCGGCGTGGTGGAACCGCTGGTTGGCCGTGTGCGGCGTCGCCCAGCGCCAGCCGCGACCGAAGAGGTGCCTTCTCACGATCGATCCTCCTTGCTGTAAGGTACATCCAGTCGTTTTGCTCCTGACAGGCTTCCACAATCCCGTAAGGGGTGCAAGTGGATTTTGATTCTTACGCAGATTTCGGCGTCGACCTCGTCTCGTCCGAGCCGGATGAGCTCGACGACGCCGATCCGTTGCGCTCGCTGGAGGGGCTGCGGGGCTTCCTGGGCGCCTGGCCGTGGATGGCGCGCCGTGCCGAGGCGTCCGACGTCGCTCCCCTCGTCCGCTTGCGGAAGGAGCTGCGGGCGGTGTTCGACGCCGCCCAGGAGCGCCGATCGGCCGACATGGTCGAGCGGTTCAACCGCCTGCTGGAGCGGCACCGGCCCCAGCCCAGCATCTCGGGTCACGACGACAACGACTGGCACCTGCACATCGCCGACGACCGGGGGCCGGTCGCCACCGAGTTCGCCACCGGGGCGGTCATGGGACTGGCCATGGCGTTCCTCGACCTCGGTGTCGACCGGTTCGGCGAGTGTGCCGATCCCCGCTGCCGCGGCGTCTTCCTCGACACCTCGCGCAACCGCTCCCGCCGCTACTGCTCCGACCGCTGCGCCAGCCGGGCCAACGTGGCCGCCCACCGGGAGCGGCAGCGGTCCGCCCCACTGACAGGCCGCTGACTGGTCGGCCGGCCGCCCGCCGCCGCATGATGGCCGCGATGCCCCCGGTCCCCAGCGGGTCGCGGCCCGACCCCGACGGCGTACCCGCGGTCGAGGTCGACCACCTCGTCAAGCGGTTCGGCGACTTCACCGCCGTGGACGACGTCTCGTTCACGGTGGCCTCGGGCGAGCTGTTCGGCTTCCTCGGTCCCAATGGCGCCGGCAAGACCACGACCATCTCGATCCTCTGCACGCTGCTGTCGGCCAGCGCCGGCGGCGCCCGCGTGGCGGGCTACGACGTCACCACCCAGCGCGACGAGGTCCGGGCGAGCATCGGCCTCGTCTTCCAGGAGCTGACGCTCGACGACTACCTCACCGCCGAGGAGAACCTTCGGTTCCACGCCGTGATGTACGGCGTGCCGCGCAGCCAGGTGTCCGAGCGCATGGCGCCGCTGCTCGACATGGTCGGGCTCACCGAGCGCAGGGGCCAGCAGGTGCGCTTCTTCTCGGGCGGCATGAAGCGGCGGCTCGAGATCGCCCGGGGACTGATCCACGCGCCGCGGGTGCTGTTCCTGGACGAGCCCACCATCGGGCTCGACCCCCAGACCCGCGCCCACATCTGGGACTACGTCGACGAGCTGCGGGGCCGGGAGTCCACGACGATGTTCCTCACCACGCACTACATGGACGAGGCCGAGCGCTGCGACCGCATCGCCATCATCGACCAGGGTCGGATCGTGGCCATCGACACGCCGGACGTCCTCAAGGCGTCGGTGGGCGCCGACGTGGTCACCTTCGCCACCGCCGACGACGCCCTGGCTGCTCGCCAGCTGAACGAGGCGCTCGGCGTCGAGGTCGTGGCCCAGAACGGCGGCCTGGTGGTGCGGGTGCCCGACGGCGAAGAGTTCGTGCCCAGCGCCTTCAGCGCCCTGACCGTCGGCGTGCGCAGCGTGAGCGTGCGGCGGCCGAGCCTCGACGACGTGTTCATCAAGTACACCGGGCGCGCCATCCGGGACGCCGAGGTGGGCGCCGGCGACATGCTGAAGATGAACCCGATGGTCCGCGGGTTCCGGAGGGGCTGATGGCCGCCACCGACACCCTGCCGACGCCCGCGGCCGGCAGCGCTGACGCCACGGCGCGCGGCCAGGCCACGCTGACCCGCAACGGCCGCACCATCGGCATGGTGTGGCAGCGCGAGCTCATCCGGCTGCGCCGCACGCCGACGCGCATCATCACCGGCCTCGCCCAACCGGTCATCTTCCTGTTCATCATGGGATCGGGCCTGGGCCGGCTCATCGAGGGAGGCGTGCCCGGCGGGTTCGACTACGAGGCGTTCCTGTTCCCCGGGATCCTCAGCATGTCGATCATCACGTCGGCACTGTTCTCGGCGGTCTCGATCGTGTGGGACCGCGAGTTCGGCTTCATGCGGGAGATGCTGGTGGCGCCCGTGTCCCGCACGTCCATCGTGCTGGGCAAGGCGCTGGGCGGCGGCACGGTGGCGGTGGTGCAGGGGCTGATCCTCATCGTCGCCGCACCGCTGGTCGGCGTGGACCTGACGGTGGGGCGGGTGCTCCTGCTCATCGTGGCGCTGCTGCTGCTTGCCTACGCCATGACCGCGTTCGGGATGGTGCTGGCCACGCGCATCGAGCGCATGGAGAGCTTCCAGATGGTCATGACGCTGGTCATGCAGCCGATGATCTTCCTGTCGGGCGCCGTCTTCCCGCTGCAGGACCTGCCGGGTTGGCTGTCGGTCATCACCCACCTGAACCCCGCCACCTACGCCGTCGACCTGGTGCGCCGGGCGGTGCTGCCCGACGCCCCGGGCGTCGAGATCGCCGGCACCGTGGTCCCCATGTGGGCCGAAGCAGCGCTGGTCCTCGGGATCGGGACGGGCCTGCTGGCCCTCGCCGTCCGCCTGTTCCACAAGACGGACTGAATTTCGAGGGGGGACCCGGCGGGGGGTTTGGGGGGCAGAGGCTCCTGCCGGAGCCCCCCAACGTCGCTCGAGCCGGCTTTGCCGGTCGAGCGACCGACCATCGACGGCGCCGACAGGCGCCGGCCAAAGAGGTGGGGGGAGGTCGAGGGGGGAGGGTCTCCCTCCCCCCTCGAAACTCAGGCGCGCTGGCCGCGGTCCCGGAGGCCCGCCAAGAGCTTGCCCACGAGGGTGGTGAGCTGGTCCCGCTCCTCGGGGGTCAGGTCGTCGAACAGCTCGGCCATGGCGTCGATGCTGGGGCCCAGCACGGCGTTGGCCGCCTCGCAGCCGGTCGCCGTCAGCTCCACCACGGTCGCCCGGCGGTCGGAGGGATGGGGACGGCGCGCCACCAGCTTCTCGTCCTCGAGGGCATCGACCAGCGCCGTCATGTGGCGCGGCGTCAGGCGCAGCTCGTCGGCCAGGGTGCGCATCATCGCCGGGCCGTCCTCGTTGAGGCGCTCGATCAGCCGCAGGCGCACGAAGGTGAGCCCGTGGTCGGCGTTGGTGTCGACCCATCGGAGGTAGGCGTGGGCGAACGTGGCGAGGGCGCCGACCAGCTTGCGCCGGGGATCGACGTCCTCGTCGTGGGGCCCGCCGTTCAGGGCGCGCTCGACGTCCTCCTTGGGACAGCGTCCCGGGCCGGGCGCCGTGTCCAGGTCGAGCCCGGTGCGGGCATGCACATCCATCACCGACAGCTTACCGAGCAGATGCTCCAGCTTGTGATTGTTACTGACGTAACTATAGCCTCGGTAACTGTCACCCGGGGCCGGTCACATCCTTCCGACCCGCCGTGTCATACCAGTAGGCCAAGACCCCCAGCTCTTGGAGGAGCCATGACCGAAACCTCGACCTCCATCTCCGCCCTCCCCCTCGCCGCCGGCGAGTGGAAGGTCGACCCGGCTCATTCGGGCATCTACTTCAAGATCCGGCACTTGGGCCTGACCAACGTGCGCGGCATGTTCAAGTCCTTCGACGCCACCCTGAACGTCGGCGACACGCTCGACAGCGTGGCCGTCACCGCCACCATCGACCTGGCGTCGGTCGACACCAACCAGCCAGATCGCGACGCCCACCTGTTGAGCACCGACTTCTTCGCCGCCGACAAGAACCCGCAGATCACCTTCACGTCCACCGGCGTCTCGGGGGCCGACGGCGAGTACGAGCTGGCCGGCGACCTCACCATCAACGGCATCACCAAGGCGGTGAGCTTCCCGGTGGAGTTCAACGGCATCGAGGTCCATCCCGGCGACGGCAAGCCGCACGCCGGCTGCACCGCCACCGCGGTTGTGAACCGCAACGACTTCGGCGTCGACTTCAACATGCCGATCGGCATCGACAAGCTCGCCATGGGCGAGAAGGTCACGGTCGAGCTGGACCTCCAGTTCGTCCCCGCCGACCCCGCCTGACGGCCCACCCCAGCGTTCTGCCCGCGCTCACCGCGACATGAGCGGGTGGGCGCGGGCAGAAACAGCAGAGCCGACCGGTCAGCCGCCGTCGGCCCGGCGGAGCAGCACCACCGAGCGGTCGGTCACCACCAGCTCGCCCCGCAGCTCGTCGCCATCACCGTTGCCATTCGCACCGCCGTCGGCCGGCGGCCCGCCCGCGGCGGTGTCGAACACCAGGTGCCACGCCTCGCCCCAGGCCCCGCTGATGGTCCACTTGCGGGGCTCGGGCGAGGCGTTGAGCAGCAGCAGGAACGAGTCGTCGACCACCCGCTCGCCCCGGGGCCCGGGGCTGGTGATGCCCTCGCCGTTGAAGTACATCCCCACGCACGCCTCGTGCCGCGAGCGCCAGTCGTCGTCGGTCATCTCGGTGCCGTCAGGCTTGAGCCAGGCGATGTCGACGGTCTCCCGCAGCGGGCGTCCCTGGAACCAACGGCGTCGGCAGAACACCGGGTGCGCCCGGCGTAGGGCGATGAGCCCGGCGGTGAACGCGTGCAGCTCGTCGTCGGTGTGCTCCCAATCGAACCACGACGTCTCGTTGTCCTGGCAGTAGGCGTTGTTGTTGCCGCCCTGGGTGCGCCCGACCTCGTCGCCGTACAGCACCATCGGCACCCCCTGCGACAGCAGCAGCGTCGTGAGCAGGTTGCGCTGTTGGCGGGCCCGCAGCGCCAGCACGTCGGGATCGTCGGTCGGTCCCTCGACCCCGCAGTTCCACGATCGGTTGTAGCTCTCGCCATCCCGGTTGTCCTCGGCGTTGGCCTCGTTGTGCTTGTCGTTGTACGAGACCAGGTCGCGCAGCGTGAACCCGTCGTGGGCGGTCACGAAGTTGACGCTGGCCGACGGCCGCCGCGAGTCACCCTGGTACAGGTCGGAGCTGCCGGTGAGCCGCGATGCCAGCTCGCCGAGGATCGCGGGGGCGCCCCGCCAGACGTCCCGCACGGTGTCGCGGTAGCGGCCGTTCCACTCGGACCACTGGGGCGGGAAGTTGCCGACCTGATAGCCGCCCTGGCCCAGGTCCCAGGGCTCGGCGATGAGCTTGACCTGGCTGACCACCGGGTCCTGCTGCACCAGGTCGAAGAACGCCGACAGGCGCTCGACCTCGTGGAACTGGCGGGCCAGCGTGGCGGCCAGGTCGAAGCGGAAGCCGTCGACGTGCATCTCCAAGACCCAGTAGCGCAGGCTGTCCATGATCAGCTGCAGCGTGTGTGCGTGGGCCATGTTCAGGCTGTTACCGGTGCCCGTGGTGTCGTAGTAGAAGGCCTGGTTGTCGGGGACGAGCCGGTAGTAGGCGGCGTTGTCGATGCCCTTGAACGACAGGATCGGGCCCAGCTGGTTGCCCTCGGCCGTGTGGTTGTAGACGACGTCGAGGATCACCTCGATGCCGGCCTCGTGCAGCGCCCGCACCATGGCCTTGAACTCGGTGACCTGGGAGCCGTCGCTGCCGGCGCTGGAGTACTCGTCGTGGGGGGCGAAGAAGCCGATGGAGTTGTAGCCCCAGTAGTTGCGCAGGCCGCGCTCGACCAGCCGGGCGTCGTGCACGAACTGGTGGACCGGCTGCAGCTCGACGGCCGTCACGCCGAGCGCCGTGAGGTAGTCGATGGCCACCGGATGGGCGAGCCCGGCATAGGTGCCCCGCAATGGCTCGGGGACGTCGGGGTGGGTGACTGTCAACCCCTTGACGTGCATCTCGTAGATCACCGACTCGTGCAGCGGCGTGTCGGGCACGCGATCGGCGCCCCAGTCGAAGAACGGGCTCACCACCACGCCCTTGGGGACGTGGGCAGCGCTGTCGTCGTCGTTGCGGCTGGCGGGATCGCCGGAGTTGACGTCGTAGGGGAAGCAGGCGGGATGCCAGTCGACGCCGCCGTCGACGGCCTTGGCGTAGGGGTCGAGCAGCAGCTTGTTGGGATTGCAGCGGTGCCCCCGAGCGGGGTCCCACGGCCCGTGCACCCGGAAGCCGTAGCGCTGGCCGGCGCCGACCCGGGGGAGGTAGGCGTGCCAGCAGAAGCCATCGACCTCGGTCAGGGCGATGCGGTGCTCGGTGCCGGCGGCGTCGAACAGGCACAGCTCGACGGCTTCGGCCACCTCGGAGAACAGCGAGAAGTTCGTGCCGGTGCCGTCGTAAGTCGCGCCCAGCGGGTAGGGCTTGCCCGGCCACGTCTCGATCTCGGTCACTCTGTTGGCTCCTGGTCTGACGGCCGGAGGAGGGGCGCCACACCCGAAGGCAAGAGGTTAGAGCCCAGCGCCGCCCCACCCGAACCACGTGCGCCGCCGGCCGGCGATCCGCTCGAGGTCGAGGCAATGACAGGCCCCGGGCCGCTATTGCCTCAACCTCGGTGGCGAGCCACCAGCCGGCGGGGGCGTGGGGGGCGGAGGCTCCCGCCGGAGCCCCCCACCGTCGCTCGATCCGGCTCCGCCGGTCGAGCGACAGAGACAACGACGCCGGCGTAAGCCGGCGGCCCAATCCGGTGGGGGGAGCGTCGAGGGGGGAGGGTCTCCCTACCCCCTCGAAACTCACCGACAATTTGCGCAGGTGCCGACCAGGTCGAGCCGGTGGTGATCGGCGTCGAAGCCGTGCTGGGCGGCGACCCGTTGCAGGGCCCGGCCGAGGTCGTCCTCGATGCGGGCGGGCGCCGTGAAGTCCTGCACCTCGCCGCAACGCGAGCAGATGAGGTGGTGATGGTGGTGCCGAGTGAGGTCCTCGGCCAGCTCGTAGCGCGAGAACTCGTCGCTGCCCACGACGCGGTGCACGACACCCGCCTGTTCGAGCAGTGTCAGGTTGCGGTAGGCCGACGACTGCGCCAGTGCCCGGTCGTGCGTCAGCAGCTGGGGGATCGACAGCGGCGCCTGGACAGACGCCAACACGTCGACGAGCGCCCGCCGGCCTCGGGTGTAGCGCTGGTCGAGCCGCCGCAAACGGGACGCCGCCTCCTCGTGCAACTCGGAAGCGGCGGTCATGAGCGCAGCTCGTGACCGGACGGCCGTGCGACCGCCAGGGAGCCGGACGTCGATGGGGCACGGGGGCGCAGCCCCCGAGCGGGCACCGTCATGAGCCGAGCCTAAACGCCGTCGGAACGGGGCCGTGGTGGTGCGGGTCGTCGATCACGACCGCGCCCTCGGCCAGCACCAGCACCCGCCCGCCGTAGGCGGCCGCGAGGTGGCGGTCGGTCAGCACCGCGTCCGGCGGACCGCAGGCCACCAGCCGGTTGGCCAGCAGCATCACCAGCTCGGCCTGCCGGGCGTCGGCGAGGTCGTGGGTCGACATCACCACGGTGCGGCGGGCCTCCCGCTCGGCGGCCACCGCTTCGAGGATCAGCCGGCGCGACACCACGTCGAGCGCCGTCACCGGCTCGTCGAGCAGCAGCAGGTCCGCCTCCTGGGCCAGCCCCTGGGCCACGAGCACCCGCTGGCGCTGGCCGCCGGACAGCTCGTGGAGCTGACGCCGGGCCAGGTCGGCGATCGCGAGCCGCTCGAGCGCCCCGTCCACGGCGGCGCGGTCGGTGTCGTCGAGGCGGCGCACGGGGCCGCGGCGGGCGTAGCGGGCCATGGTCACCGTCTCGCGCACGGTGATGGGGAGCGACCGGTCGACGTCGGTGGTCTGCAGCACGAGGGCGACTGCCGAGGGTGCGCCTCGGGCCGGGACGTCGAGGCGGCCCGCCCGGGGCGGGAGCAGGCCGGCCATGGCGCGCAGCAGGGTCGACTTGCCCGAGCCGTTGGGGCCGATCAGAGCGACCGACGTGCCCGACGGGATGGCGAACGAGCTGGCTCCCAGTGCGACGTGGTGCCCGTGGGCGAGCACGAGATCTGCGGCGAGGACGGCGGGGGCAGGGAGTGGCATGTCCAAACGATCTTGCTGATCAGGAATGAGTCTCGTTACAGTCACGGGCGGTTTCAAGAGCGATTCTCAGTCCCGTCCGAGCTTACACACCGAACGAGGAATCCCATGCGCCGCATCACTGCCGCCGTCGCCACCCTTCCCCTCGTCGCGCTCGCGCTCGGCGCCTGTGGCGACGACGGAGACAGCGCCAGCGCCTCCGGCGGACATCCCCGTGTCGTCGTCACCACCAACGTGCTGGGCGACGTGGTGTCCGAGCTGGTCGGTGACGAGGCGGACGTCGAGGTCATCATGCCGTCGGGGTCCGATCCCCACGAGTTCCAGCCGTCCGTTGAGCAGGCCGCGGCGATCCGTGAGGCCGACGCGCTGATCGCCAACGGCGCCGGGTTCGAGGAAGGGCTGACGTCATCGATCGAGGCCGCCGAGGAGGAGGGCGTGCCGACCCTCGCGGCCATCGACACCGTCGAGACCCTGCCGCTCGACGAGTCGACCGACCACGAGGGCGCCGATCCCCACTTCTTCACCGACCCGGCCCGCATGGCCACCGCCGCCCAGGCCATCGGCGACTTCCTGGCCGCCGAGGTGCCCGCCCTCGACAGTCCGGCCTTCGACGACCAGGTCGCGGCCACGATCGACGACCTGCGGGCGCTCGACGGCGAGGTCGAGCAGATCCTGTCGGCGGTGCCGGCCGAGCGGCGCACGCTCGTCACCAACCACGAGGTGTTCGGCTACCTCGCCGACCGCTACGGCTTCGACGTCGTCGGGGCGGTGATCCCCTCCGGCACCACCCAGGCCGAGCCCAGCGCCGCCGAGCTCGACGAGCTGGCGCACACGATCGAAGACCGGAGCGTGCCCGCCATCTTCGTCGAGACGTCGTCGCCCACCCGACTGGCCGACGCACTGGCCAGCGAGGTCGGCGACGTCGACGTGGTGGAGCTGTTCACCGAGTCGCTCGGCCCCGAGGGGTCGGGCGGCGAGACCTACGCTGGCATGATGCGCACCAACGCCGAGCGGATCGCCGAGGCGCTCGCCTCCTGAGGCGGGCGCGGCCGCACCGCCGTGGACTGGCTGACCGACGCCTTCGAGCCCACCTTCATGCAGCGGGCGCTGGCGGCGGGGCTGTTGGCGGCCGTGGCGACGGCGGTGGTCGGCACCTGGGTGGTTCTCCGGGGGCTCACCTTCCTGGGTGATGCTCTGGCCCACGGCGTGATCCCGGGGCTGGCCCTGGCGGTGCTGTGGGGGTTCAGTCCGACGGTGGGCGCCCTGGGGGCGGCGCTGGTGATGGGCGGGGCGGTGACGCTGGTGTCCCACCGCACGAGTGTGCGGGAGGACACCGGCATCGGGCTGCTGTTCGTGGGGATGTTGGCCCTCGGCGTGGTGATCATCTCCCGGTCGCAGAGCTTCGCCACCGACGTAACGTCGCTTCTGTTCGGCGACGTGCTCGGGGTGACGGTCGGCGACCTCCGGGGACAGGCAATCGCCGCTGCGATCGTCGTGGCCGTGTCGCTCGCCCTCTACCGGCCGCTCATCGCGCTCGCGTTCAACGCCGACAAGGCGGCCACGCTCGGCATGCGCCCGCTGGTCACGCACGCGGTGCTCATGGCGCTGTTGGCGACCTCCATCGTGGCGTCGTTCGACGCCATCGGCACGCTGCTGGTGTTCGGGCTGCTGATCGGCCCGCCGGCCACCGCCGGGCTGCTGGTCCGACGGGTCCCGCTCATCATGCTGACGGCGGTCGGACTGGGCTCGCTGGCGGTGGTGCTGGGCCTGGTCATCAGCTACCACCACGGCACCGCCGGCGGTGCCACGATCGCCGGGCTGGCGGTCGGCCAGTTCTTCGTGGTCCTGGCGGCGCAGGAGGTCCGCCAGGCGCTGCGCCGCCGGGTGAGCCGCCTGGCCACCTGATCGTCAGTCGGTGCCGTCCTCGGCGAGGATGTGGCGGTCGATCGTGGCACCCGTCTCCCCCAGCCCCTTCACGCTGACGCGGTCGTAGGCCAGCAGCTCGCGGGTGTCGGGATCGAAGTACAGCACCGAGGCCTGCAGGGGCTTGGGGTCGTCGCCCTGCAGGCCGCGCAGCCCGGCGCCGCCGGTGGATCCCTCAACCAGCAGCCGGGTGTCGGGCGGCGGCTCGCCGGTGGTGTCGGCGCCCTCGTCCCCGTCGTCCTCCGGCTCGGCCGGCTCGATCGTCTCGTCGCTGGGCTCGTGGGTGTGTCCCGCCAGCACCAGCGGCACGTCGCCGCCGATGTCGGCGGCGATCCGTTCGTCGTGGACCAGCACCAGGTCCACCTCGGGCGGCTCCGCCGCCGCCAGCTCGTCGGCCACCCCGGGTGCGAAGGCCTCGGCCCGCTCCTGCTCCGACGGCCCGGCGCCCGCCTGGTCCTTGTCGGGCGTGTAGCGGGGATCGCCGATGCCCCAGAAGCGCAGCCCCGCCACCTCGGCGGCGTCGCCGTCGAGCA
>OCZV010000101.1_pt1 | contig 31489 bp, 25 predicted proteins | sample 1539051 | NCBI WGS metagenome assembly OCZV01 (sample SAMEA3113581, study PRJEB22503) | soil metagenome
TCGGGAGCCGGGGCCGGAAGACGCTGGAGCGGTACTTCCCCGAGCTCGTCAAGGCGCTGCTGGAGACGCTCCCCCGGCGGTGCGTGGTCGACGGCGAGATCGTGGTGGCCGGCGACGGCGCCCTCGACTTCGAGGTGCTCCAACAGCGGATCCATCCCGCCGACTCGCGGGTGCGGCTGCTGGCGAAGCAAACGCCCTCGTCGTACGTGGCCTTCGACCTGCTGGCCGAGGGGTCGAAGGACCTCATGAAGGAGCCGCTGGCGAAGCGGTGGGACCGGCTCTCGAAGATTGTCGAGCCGAAGCCGACCACGCGGACGATGAGGTCGATCCTGGCGCATAAGACCGCGGTGGTCCTCACCCCGCAGACCGAGGATCCGGACGAGGCCGTCCGGTGGTTCGACGAGCTCGAGGACTCCGGCCTCGACGGGGTCATCGCCAAGCGCGAGGACCTCACCTACCAGCCGGGGAAGCGGGCCATGGTCAAGGTGAAGCACGCCAGGACGATCGAGTGCGTGGTCGGCGGCTACCGGATCCACAAGTCGGGCGAGGGAGTGGGGTCGCTGCTCCTGGGGCTGTACGACGAGGACGGCAACCTGCACCACGTCGGGGCCGCCGGGGCGTTCTCGATGAAGACTCGGAAGGAGCTGGTGGAGAAGCTCAAGCCGCTCGAGGGCGGGAGCGGGTTCCCCGGCGGCGTGATCCTCGGCGGCCCCAGCCGGTGGCGACAGCAGGAGAAGGACTGGATCCCACTGGAGCCGAAGCTGGTGGTCGAGGTGGCGTACGACCACTTCCAGGGCGGCCGCCGGTTCCGCCACCTGGCCCAGTTCCTCCGATGGCGCCCCGACCGCAACCCGGAGGACTGCACGTTCGCCCAGATCGGAGCGGGGTGAGCGACCGGGCTCAGACGGGGGCCCAGCTGACCTTGGCCACGGCGCCGCCGCTGGCCTCGTAGTACTCCACCTTGACCTGATGATCCCCGGCGGCAAGCGTTCTGCTGGCCGTATAGGTGGTGGCGGGCTGGTTCTTCCATGCGTCGATGATGAGGACGCCGTCGACCCAGACCCGGATCCCGTCATCGGCGGTTGCGGTGAAGGTATAGGTACCGGCGCCGAACGAGTGTGTGCCGATCCAGCGTGCTGAGAAGCTGTTGGTGGGGACCCCGTTGCCGGGGCCGCCGGTCCCCCAGTCGTTGTTGATGCCGGCCTCGCACCGAATGAAGGTTGGCGTGCCACTCAAGCTGGAGTTGCTGAAGTAGTGGGCATCGAATTGGCCGCTGGGGCAACTGGGTGGTGGAGGTGGTTGGGCGACGGCCCAACCAACCCTGACCAGGGCACCGCCGGCGCCCTCGTAGTACTCCACCTTCACCTGATGGTCACCCGCGGTGAGCGTCCGTGTCGCCGTGTAGGTGGTCGGGGCCTGGCCCTTCCAGGCATCGATGATGAGGACGCCGTCGACCCACACCCGGATGCCGTCGTCCGACGTCGCCGTGAACGAGTACTCGTTCGCGGTAAAGGAATGCATCCCCGTCCACCGGACCGAGAAGTTGTCGTTCGGGACGCCGTTGCCGGGGCCACCGGTCCCCCAGTCGTTGTTGATGGTCGACTCGCATCGGGTGAAGGTCGGCGTGCCGCTCAGTGTGGTGTTGCTGAAGTAGTGAGCATCGAACTGACCGATCGAGCAGCCGGGGGGTGGGGGTGGCGGCGGGGGCGGTGGCGGTTCGGACCCGCCCCAGCTCACCTTGGCCACGGCCTTGTCGGACTTCTCGTAGTACTCCACTTTGATCTGGTGGTCCCCGGCGGTCAGCGTGCGGACGGCGGTGTAGGTGGTCGCCGATTGGTCCTTCCACCCGTCGATGATCACGGTGCCGTCGAGCCACACCCGGATCCCGTCGTCCGAGGTGGCCGCGAACGTGTAGTCACCGGCGGCGAAGGTGTGCATCCCCGTCCACCGGACCGAGAAGTTGTTGGTGGGGACCCCGTTGCCTGGGCCACCGGTCCCCCAGTCGTTGTTGATGGCCGACTCGCACCGGGTGAACGTGGGCGTGCCGCTCAGGCTTGTATTGCTGAAGTAATGGGCATCGAACTGGCCGGTCGCGCAGCCGGGCGGAGGTGGCGGCTGCGTCGTGGCCCAGCTCACCTTTGCCACCGCGCCGCCGCCTCCCTCGTAGTACTCCACCTTGACCTGGTGGTCCCCGGCGGTCAGCGTGCGAACGGCGGTGTAGGTGGTCGGGGGCTGGCCCTTCCAGGCGTCGATGATGAGGGCGCCGTCGACCCACACCCGGATCCCGTCGTCGGAGGTGGCTGTGAAGGTGTACTCACCGGCGTTGAAGCTGTGCGTTCCGATCCACCGGGCCGAGAAGTTGTTGGTGGGGACCCCGTTGCCCGGACCGCCGGTTCCCCAGTCGTTGTTGATCGCCGACTCGCACCTGGTGAACGTGGGAGTTCCGCTCAGCGTGGTGTTGCTGAAGTAGTGGGCCTCGAACTGACCCGGTGCACAGCCGGAAGGCACCTGGTTGAACGTCGCCGTGTAGGTCGTGGGAGCCTGGGGCGCCGTGATGTTGTGGGTCTGGGCGCCGCCATCCGACCAGGAGGAGAACTGGTAGCTCACCCCGCCGGCCGTCTGAGGGGTGGGAGCGCTGATCGAGTTCGACGATCCGACGATCACGGTCCTGCTGAAGGGCGCAGTGCCGCTCGAGGCCCCCACGGTGAGCTGGAGACCGGACGGGTCCGTCGCGAACGTCAGATCGACGGTCTTCGGATCGAGGCGAACGCTCTCCACATCCTGGAGACCGTCCGAATCCGTTGCGGTCAGCCGGAGCTCGAGCCAGGACGGATAGTCGTGGTCCGGTGCCGAGAAGGACCCCGACGCCACGCCGGGGAACGACTGCATCGGATGCGTGTGACACGTCGTCGGGCAGTGGTGCAAGACCAGATCCCAGTTCATCGCTGCCGCCGGCAGCGGCCCGTCCTGTGGGTCGTCCGCGTGCCCAGAGAACGCGATCGGATCCCCGACCTTCCACGTCAGCGTCGCCGACGGTGAGTCGATCACCGCCGTGGGTCCGGTATTGCCGGCACTGATCAGGATCGGATCGCTCTCGTCCGTGGCCCCGAACTCGTCCGCGACCCGGAGCCGCACGGTGTAATTGCCGGCCGCATACGTCCTCGTGGGCTGCGGGCTGTTCGAGTCATCGAACTGGCCGTCTCCATCGAGGTCCCAGGCGAAGGTCAGGGAATCCCCCGGATCGGGATCGCTCGAGCCGGTTCCATCAAAGTTCACGGTCAGCGGCGCCGATCCGCTGGTCGGGGCTGCCGCAGCGACGGCGGTGGGAGGCTGGTTGTCGCGGAAGAACTCGATCCGCTTGATCGTGCCCCCGTCGAAGTCGACGTAGAAGAGGTCGCCGCCGGGGCCGATCTCGACATCCACCGGGTTGGCGGCCGGCGCCACGAAGGTGGCGATGTTCGCCGGGTCGGGAAGGCCGTTCGACCCCTGGAACATCACCCAGATGCAGTCCCTCGAGTAGTCGGCGAAGAACAGCGAGCCGTCGTAGGCCGCCGGATAGTCTCCCCCCTCGTAGAACGCGAGCCCCGATGTCGAGGAGGAACCGGTTCCACACGGCTCCCCCGGCAGGATCGTGGCGTTATGGGCGTAAGAGAAGTGCGGCGCCGTCACCGCGCCCGCTTCCGCGTACAGGTTCTCGCAGATGTTCAGGTTCGCCGAGTCGTATCCGCTCTGGCGACCGGCCCCCTCATAGCAGGGCCAGCCGAAGTTCCGAACGCCGGACGTCGGAGCCTGTAGCCGGTTGATCTCCTCGCGGGTGTTCCAGCCGACATCACCGATCCAGATCTCGCTGGTTCCCGGCCGGACGGCGAAGCGGAACGGATTGCGGAGCCCATGTGCCACGATCCGCCTGGCGTTCGGATCCCCGCTGCCCGCAAGGGGGTTCGTGGGGAGCGCCTGGCCCGTGATCGGATCGAGCCGCAGGACGGCCCCGTCGAGCGAGGTCGGATCGGCCGGGGTTCTGAGGTCCTGGCTGCGAAGGGATCCACCTTCGGCCGTCGGTGGTGTGAGGGTTGCCCCCACCCCCCCGGGTGGATCGCCGCATGGATTGAGCGGGTTGCCGTCCTGGCCGTAATCGGCGAAGGTGAAGCTGGAGCCGTCCCCACCGCTCACGTAGAGGGCGCCGTCGGCCCCGAACCCCAGATCGCCCACGGAGTGACTGGGGTACTGCTGGCACCAGTCCTGGATGAGCACCTGCTCGGATCCGACCATCTGATTCCCGGAGGCCTGGAGCCGAGAGAGCCGGCCCGTCACCACGCACCCATCCGAGGTCGGACCCGGTGGGGTGGGACAGGGATCGGAGGTTGCTCCCGGCGTCCCCCAGCGGGGGAAGTCGGTCGGAACGTTCGGGTCGAAGTCATAGGCGTACAGCGCGTAGACGTAGGGTGTAGACGGAAAGTTGGGGTGCAAGGCCAGCCCGAGCAAACCTCGATCCCAGAAGTTGTAGACGTTGGTGCGGAGATCGGCGAAGACGTCGGGGGTCGCGTCGGTGAGCGAATCGAACACCTTGATCAGGCCGCTCTTCTCCGCCACGAACACCCGCCCATCGGACGCGAATCGGATGGCGGATGGCTGCGTCAGTCCGCTGAAGGCCGTCGACTCCTGGAACCCCGTCGGCAGCGTGCCCGTCTCCCGGGCTTCCGTCACCGGGACCTGCCAAGCCAAGCCCAGCGCTACCAGGAAGGCGAGGGTCGATCCCTTCCGGGTGTTCCACGGGCCCCGGATCGCCCGGCGGGTCTTCGGATGCTCAGCCGACATCGATGGTCGCGACGGGCCCCCTTCCCAGCCTTCGATTGTCGGATGAAACCAGGCACTCAAGCAATGATGCAATCGACGTAAGTGCGGCCCCGCCGGGCGTGGACCGATTACAGGGCTCTGGGGCTCGCCGTCAACTCCCCCTGAGCAGGTCCTCGACCTGCTGCAGCCAGGAAGAGGCCACGCGGTCCCACGACAGGTGCTCTCGGACGACCTCGGCGCCTCGCCGGCCGATCCCATCGGCCCCCGCGTCCGTCAGCCGCATCAGTCCCTCGGCAAGGGCCTTCGGCTGAGGAAGGCTGAGGATGGCCCCTCCACGGGAGGCGAGGAATCGGCCGAGCGGAAACGGCGTCACAAGGGTCGGCACGCCGATCGAGACGGCCTCCGCCACCGCGACCCCGAACGCCTCCCATCGCGACGGATACACGAAACCCCGGGCTCCGGCCAGCGCCTCCCACTTCGCATCGCCGTGCAGCGGCCCCTCCACGGAGACGTGCTGTTCGAGCCCGAGCCCACGCACGAGCCGGGCGACGACCTTCCTCCGACCGCGCCAGTCGACCCCCACCAGCCGAAGGCGGGGTCTGTCTCTTGGAGGGAGGAGCTGGACCGCGTGCAGGAGCAGATCGAGTCCCTTGTGAAACGGGGCGAACCGTCCGAGCCAGATGAGGTACCCGTCCCGGTTGCCCAACCTGTGGACATCGATCGGAGCGGCATAGCCGTTCGGCACGACGATGGCCGGCGTGCGGATCCCGCGTGCGCTGAGATGCTCGGTCTCCTCCTCGAAGAAGACGTGCACCGCCAGCGCACCACTCAGGTGTCGCCTCTCGAGCAGGGACCACCACACCCGCTTGGCGATCGGCTTCCTCCGACGAAAGATCTCTGGGTGGTAAACCCCGTGGGCGGTCACGATGTAGGGGACATCCAACCGACCCGCCTGTCGCGCCACCGGGAGGTTCCGCGGATCCCAGCCACCATGGAGGACCACCAGGTCCGCGCCGGCGAGACCTGTTCGGAGGGTCTGAGGCAGCGGCCGGCCGACCCAGGCGCTCCCTGCTGGGATCACCTCAACGCCGGGAGGCGGTCGGATGGCCCCTCTCTCGGTATCTGCGGCGAGCGCGACCTCGGTCCCCGCCTCGGCAAGGGCGCGGCACCATCCCCGCACGGCGATCGCGGTGCCGAACTCGCCCGAGAGAGCTGGACCGTAGTAGTGAACGATCCTCACGGAGACCCCTCTGTCACATCGGCGCATCTTCGCACGGGGCTCTGGACGCTATCCTCGGTCGGATGTCCGAAGGCGAACCCCGCCGCGATCGTCAACCCATCAGGGTGACGGTCGCCCATGTCCGATACGCGCAGAGGGACCTCGGCGTCGCCTATCCACCTCACTACCGATCCATTCTCGATGCGCTGGAACTCGCGGGATGCGCGGTGACCTCGGTCGCCGTCCCCTCCAGGATGTTCGTGTTTCGGGGTCTGGGGAAGAGCCTGCTCTACGTCTCCCCTCGAGCCGTCTCGATCCTGGCTCGCTCGCGCCCTGAGATCATCCTGGCGCTTGAATACAACCTGGGTCTCCTCTGGGCCGTGCTGGCCGCGAAGAGGGCCCGCGCGAGAGTCTGGGTCTTCCAGGAGAACGCAGGATACGCCGGCTACCCACTGGGCGGGCTCAGAAAGGTGCTTCGTCGATGGCTCGCTCCGTTCATCGATCGTTTCCTGGCCAACACCACCGCTGCAGCGGACGAGATCGTGGGAACCCTGGGGGCGGCGTCCGACAGGGTGCTCCAGGCGCCCCTCCTTGTCCCTCCCGCCCGAGAGGTGCTCCTGGCGCGACCCATCGACCTCCCCGACCCTCCCATGCGGCCGGTCTTCCTCTTCGTCGGTAGGCTCGACGCGAGGAAGAATCTCAATGCCCTGCTCGAGGCCTCCTTCCTTCTGGCTCCACAACGTCTCGAGTTCTGCCTGTGGATCGTCGGCGATGGACCCCTGCGTGAACGCTACGCTCGGACGGCGCGAGAGCTGGGGTTGGAGAACCGCATCCGCTTCTTCCCCTGGGTCCCGCACGAGAGCCTGGGCTTCCTCTACGAAAGCAGCGACGTCTTCGTCATGCCCTCGCTCCGCGACTACCGAAGCGTCAGCGTGCTCGAGGCGATGCGGTTCGGCAAGCCGGTCCTCGACTCGCGGCTCGACGGCAATGCCGGTGACCCGGTCCGGGACGGGATAAGCGGCTTCCTGTTCGACCCCCGTCGGCCCGCCGAGCTGGCGCGGTGCATGGCCTCGCTCATCCGTGAACCTCGGCTGATCAAGGAGATGGGCCAGCGAGCCGAAGACATGATGCGGCGGGAATACGTCCCGGAGGTGGCGGCGAAGCGGTTGCGACCGGCGCTCGGCAGGTGACGATCCACCGAATGTCGTCGTTCGGCCGTGCGGCTGCCGCTACCCTGACGCGGCGAAGGACGTCTGACCGCCGGGTTGGATCAGTTCTCATGACACGATCATCAGGCGAGCTGATGAAGCTCATCTTGGGTGTCGCGGCTTCCCTCGCGCTGGCAGCTTCGCCCCTTCCGCTGCCGGGCGACCGGGCCGCCGCCGGAGGCCGGCATCGCGTGGAACCGGCCGGGCCAACACAATCGAGACCCCCTCCCCGTCGGTGCAAGGGCGTCCACATCCGTCCCGGCATGACCATCCAGTCGGCGATCGATGCCCACCCGGAGGGAGTGACGTTTTGCATCCACCGCGGAACCTATCGGCTCACTGAGCCCCTCCAGCCCAAGACCGGCCAGCGATTCATCGGCGTGCGCCGACCAATCGTGAGCGGCGCCCGGATCCTCTCCTCCTTCGTCCGGAGGGAACCGTACTGGGTGGCCGGCGGCCAGACCCAAGAGGACTCCACCAATCCTCAGGGCGTGTGCCGGCCGACGACCTATACGGGCTGCCAGTACGCGGAGGGGGTCTTCCTCGGCGATCGGAACCTGTGGCAGGTGACGAGCCTCGAAGAGCTCGTTCCGGGCTCCTTCTATTTCGACTACGCGGCCGACGAGATCTACCTGGCCGACGATCCGGGCGGGCATACCGTCGAGGCCAGCGTCGTCTCACACGCCTTCGCGAGCTGGCCGGCCAAAAGGGTCGTCCTCCGCGGTCTCGTGATCGAGAAGTTCGCCACTCCCGCCAAGGGATCAGCGGTGGGCGGATGGGCCGCGAGGAACTGGCTCATCGAGAAGAACGAGGTCCGCTGGAACCATGGGATCGGCATCTGCGTCGGGCGGGGGACGGAGGTTCGGGGAAACCGTGTCCATGATCAGGGCCAGATGGGGGTCTGCGGCGGCGGCGGTCGAGGCATCGTCTTCGAGAACAACGTGGTCACACACAACAACACCGAGGGCTTCGAATGGGGATGGGAGGCCGGCGGATCGAAGTTCATCGGTTCGAAGGGGCTGCTCGTTCGGGGGAACCGGTTCAGTCACAACGTGGGTACGGGACTGTGGACCGATACCGGGAACTCCGGGACGCGATACATCGGCAACCGGATCGAACACAACGCGGGCGCGGGGATCTATCACGAGAGTAGTTCTTCCGCTGTGATCCGAGACAACGTCATCATCGGAAATGGCACCGGAGCGGGGGGGTGGGACCGGGCGGGGATCCTCATCGGGACGTCCACCGACGTCGAGATCTTCGACAACGTGGTGAAGAAGAACGCGGGGGGGATCTTCGCGAAGCAGCACGGCGCCAGCCCGTTGATCTCGGGTTTGGACGTTCACGACAACGTCATCGTGATGTGCATGGGCTCCACCGGGCTCGAGGTCGGCCAGGGGATCGAAGCCGACGCGGTCTACTCGGGGAAACGTAACCGATTCGAGCGAAACACGTACCTGGTCGGCGCGGATCAGACGACCTGGTGGCGATGGCGCCAGGAAGCACGGACGCGAGCCGAATGGCGCCAATTCGGAAACGACACCAAGGGACGGTTCGGCACGACGAAGTGCTAGAGGGGGGCCGCTAATCGATGTAGCCGAGGCCCCGCAGGTGGGTTTCCACCTCGGCCTGCTCCGAGACCGTTAACGCCGCCGCCTCGTCACGGGCCAGGGCATCCGCGGGACGGAATCGGCCTAGGAGAGCGCGCATCCTGTCCGCAACGGACGGATGCATCGCGCTCACATCCCGACGCTCGTCGGGGAGCCGCCACAGCCAGTGCGCCGACCCGTCCAGCGTCTCCGCGTACTTCCAGCCGTTCTGGCGGACGGCGATCCGGATGGGACGGGGGTATCCGAGTCGGCTGTCGAGCGCCTCCGAGTACCCGGGCCGAGCCCTCCCCCTCCCGAGGAAGAAGGGCGCCAGGTTCTCTCCGACGCCCTGTGAGGCCCTTGGGTCATCGACGCCCGCGAGCTCCAGAACCGTGGGGAAGACGTCCACATGACGGACCGACGCATCCACCCGCAGGCCCCTCGGGACGCCTGGACCTCGGAGGATCAGCGGGACGAGCACGAGGTCCTCGGTGACGTGGTTGCCGTGGCCGTGCCGGTCTTCGAAATATCGGCGGATCGAGGGGATCCCCAGCTGCCTGCCGACGCGCTCACCGATGCGGACCGGGAGATGGAAGCGAGGAACCAGCTCTCCGTGATCGGCAGTGAGGATCACCAAGGTCTCCGGGCCAATGATCTCGAGCAGGCGTGACAGCCGGGTGTTGTCGAGTGCCACAAGGGCTCGCTCATACGAAGTGTTGCCGAAGCGGCGTCGGTTGAACGCGCGAGGAACGACGGCAAACTCGTGGAGTTCGAACAGATGCAGGTAGAGGAACCAGGGCGACTCGGCCATCAGAGACTTCAACCGGAGCTCCAAGCGGTCCCAGTAGCTCGTGTACACGTTCTCGTCGTCGGCATCCCGATGATGGAACGACGCGAAGCCGCGGTCGAACCCGAACTGTGGCACGACCGGTCCGGTTGCCTCGGCGTGCGTGTGGTAGCCATGATCTCGCAGGATCTCCGCGATGGTGGCCAATTCCGGATCCAGCTTCCCCTCGTTGAGTCCCCGGATCCCGTGAGTGTGAGGGAGCGTGCCCGTGAACAGGCTGCCCATGCTTGGCGTCGTGACCGTTGCGGTGGCGACCGTTTCAGGAAATGAGGCGCCTTCCGCAACCAGGGTACCGATCGCCTTGAGTCTTCGAGCGGTTGACCCCCTGAACACGCTCCTCGAGCGAAGGCAGTCCACCAGAAGGAAAACGATGTTGGGTGGGCGTCCCGTTGCCCGCATCAGTACGCCCCGCGTCGCGAGAGCATGGCTGGGAGCGTCTTCAGGAGAATGTAAAGGTCGAACGCGATCGACCAATTCTGCACGTACATCAGGTCGTAGCGGACGTACTCCTCGAACCGAAGGTCGCCTCGCCCGCTTACTTGCCACAATCCGGTCATCCCGGGTCGAACGAGGAGCCGTCGTCCGATCTCCGAGTCGTACGTCGCGACCTCTTCCGGGAGCGGAGGACGGGGACCCACCAGGCTCATGTCGCCGGCCAGCACGTTGAACAACTGCGGCAGCTCGTCCAGGCTCCACCGGCGAAGCAGACGTCCGACCCGAGTGACCCTCGGATCAGCGCGAAGCTTGAACAGCGGGCCGCCCGCCTCGTTCGCTTCCAGGAGCATCGTCCGGCGGTCCTCGGCGTCGGCATCCATCGTCCTGAGCTTCCACATCGTGAACGACCGACCCTGCGCTCCGATCCGGCGCTGTCTGAAGAACACCGGGCCGGTCGAATCGATCCGGATGGCGACGGCCGCGATCGCCAGGATCGGCGTGGCCAACACGAACAGGATCGAACCCAGGACGAGGTCCAGTGCCCGCTTGAGCATCCGCGCGGTCGGCTGAAGCTCGATGCGCTCCACCCCGAGCAGTGCCCGGTCACCGACCGGCTGGACCGCGAGACGAGATGGCAGGAATCGGTCGATGGTGGGCGCGATCCGGAGATCGACCGGGACACCGTCCAATGCAGCCACGACCTCACCGAGGTGACCGTTCCCGGCGATGGTCGGCGCCACCAGGACCTCGGAGATCCCGAAGGCGACGGTCAGCTCCCTCAGCTGGTGCACGGTCCCGAGACTGCGGGCCCCGTCCCCCCCAGCGGACCGGTCATTGGACACGAATCCGACCAGGTCCAGACCCTCCCACGGTGCCTTCCCGATGTCGTCCGCGAGCGTGTGAGCGGACGAATCGCTGCCCACGATCAGCGCACGTCGACGGAGACGCCCTCGTCGCCGGAGAGCGTGGACGGTCTTCCGGACCGCTCGTCGTCCGAGTCCGACCGTAGCCATCGTCGTCGCCCATACGATCAGGGACTGAGCGATCAACTCGCCGACGCGCATGGGAGGCCTGACCGAGAACGAAGAGAGGCCTGCGATCGCCGCCGCGAGCGTGACTCCGCGGACGATCAGCTTCAGCTCCTGGGCTGGATTCTGAATCCTTCTGCGGTCGTACAGGCCCAGGGCAACAAACACGATCCACCAGAGAGGAACCCACACGGCGAGCGAGCCCATCGATCCTGCCTGACCACCGAGGGGGCCATCACCCAGGGCCGCAGCGGCCAGCAGGCCCAACGCGATCGCGAGGAGGTCGACCGCAGCCGTGGCGACCGTGAGGATCTTCCAGCGGTTCGGCTGGACCGCCTTGACCCTGGGGCGCTCGTACGCCGGCCGGAGATCCACGACTGACGCGGTCTCCGGTGGCGCTCCAATCGCCGCCGCGCCGCTCCGCTCGCTCACGGGCTCGACGGATCGCCGCTTCATCCGACGTTCCGCGAAGACGCCTCGACCATCTGCCGCAGGGCCCGATCCCTCAACCGGTAGCAGTGAACCCGGGAGATGCCGAGCCTCCGGGCGATGGTGGTGACGGGGTGTCCCTCCACGTACCAGAGGGTGAGGAGCTGGCGGTCTCTCGGGTCAAGGTCCTGGAGCAACCTGTCGACCTCGGTTCGCTCCTCGAAGCGTGTCAGGAAGCCCGGTCCGAAGGGCTCTTCTTCAGGGTCCCGGGCCCCCCCGAGGTCGAGCACTGAGCGGCTCCTGGGCTCATAGTCCTCGCCAGCGCGTGTCAAGGCAACCGTGAGCTGGTATGGCGTCCCGAAGATCGTTCCCACCTTCCTCGCCGAGGGGTAGCCGATCCCAGCCTACGAACGCGGAGATGGACATTCATGTTGCACTTGAAGTATTCGACGACGTAGAGGCCGTCGTCGCGGCTACGACACCTGCATGAACCTAGACGGAGAACTGGACCGAGACCAGCCCCTCGCCTTGACAGGTAACACTCCGCACTCATAGCATCCAACGTGGACCCTTCGGCAGATGATGGTCGAAGGGGAACGAGCGGAAGGAGCGCTCTCCAGGGACCCCGGCGGGGGTCCCTTTTGCGTTGGCCCTTCCGCGCGACAGAAAGGTGCGACGGCTGTGGACGACGGAACGGGGACCGCAGAAGGTTCGAAGCGAGCGGAAATCTTGAGGCTCCTCGAAGGAGCCGGACTCCGACCCGATCGGTACCACCTCGACGAGCTCCTTCTGACGACCGGGCAGGTCGCGCTGCTCCTACGAACCACGCCCCGCACCGTCAGGAACTGGGCCGACGCGGGGAGGATCGAGGTCGTTCGGACGCTCGGCGGGCGTCGCCTGTTTCCCGTGTCGGCGGTGCAAGCCGCGTTGGATGCGATGGTCGGAGGAACGTGACGTGGACGGAGACGAAGGTCGCTCGGGAAGGACCCTGGCTCGGCTGTGGCGGCGGAAAGCGCTGATCATCTTCACGACGGTCGTCGCGGCGACCGGCGCCCTGTGGTTCTCACTCCGGCAGATGGATGTGTACCGAGCCTCGAGCAGGGTGGTGGTCCGTCCCGTTCTTCCCCAGGCCGCCTTCACCTCGCTCGGGCTGGGGAGCGCGTACGGGGGGCCGCTGGGGCTCGAAGTGTCGATCGAAACTCAGGCTGAGGTCGTTCGGAGCGGCCCCGTCGCCTCAACGGTCGGCGAGCGACTGGGGCTCGCGGTCCCACCCGAGGTGCTGGCAGGCTCCATCTCGGTTGCCCCGCTCACGAACGAGCTTCTGGAGATCCAATCGTCCGCCCCAAACGGTGAGCTGGCCGCGGCCCTGGCCAACGGATTCGCCGATGAATACCTGGACTATCGCAGGCGAACTGCGATCCGGGCATTGGAGCAGATCGTCACCAACCTGGAGAGCCAGGCCGCCGGCGTCGAGCACCAGATCGTGGAGAAGGACGCGCAGATCGCGGACCTCCTCACCGGCCCGGGGGCAGGGTCGCCGTCGGCGCGGCGGGCCGCCCTCGAGCAGTTCCAGATCGAACGCAACGAGCTGGTGGTCCAGCGGAGTGATCTGCGTGGGCGCATCGAGGAGCTCACCGTCGCCGGCCAAGCGGCGGGTATCGGCGGCGGCGACGTGCTCATCCGCGCCGTCGTCCCCGAGTCGCCCGCATCCCCGCAGCCGTTCCGGGATACCGCCGTGGGTGGCCTGCTGGGCTTCGCGCTCGGAGCCGGCTTGGCCCTCATCCGAGAGCACATCGATCGGAGAGTCGAGACGCGCGACGAGGCCGCGCGCATCGCCGGGGCGCCCGTCCTGGCGGCGATCCCGATGCGGCGCTTGTCCTGGCGACCGCTCCTGTCCTCAATCCGGGGATGGATCAGCAGGATTCGGCCGGGAGGGGCCGAGGGCGATGGGGAGGCCCCACCCTCCCCTGGCCGTCGACAGCTGCCCGCGCTGGACATGGAGACCATCGACGCCTTCAGCCTCCTCCTGACCGGTCTGACCAGCGAGGGCTTTGGCTCGGACATCCGGAGGCTGCTCCTGGTCTCATCCACTGAACGGGAGGGCACGCCGGACGCCGCAGCCGCCCTCGCGGTGGTGTCCGCCCAACGCGGGCTGCGCACACTCCTGATCGACGGGAACATTCGGAACCCACGAGCCCATCCCTCCCTCGGTGTGGAGCGCGATCCGGGTCTGGCACAGATCCTCGCGGGTGAGACCTCCGTCCCGAAGGCGCTGGTCAGGGTGGGACCGGCGAGCTCCCTGGCGGTGATCCCCCCCGGGTCCGCGCCCCGGGAGAGCCCAACGCGTCTGCTGGCCTCGCCACGGCTCCCTCGCGTCCTGGACGCGCTCGCCGGCCGCTTCGACGTGGTGCTTATCCAGGGGCCGGCCGGATCGGCCGAGAGCGACGTCGCCCTGCTGGCCGGGGTGTCCGACGCCGCGCTGCACGTGGTCAGGGCGGGCCAGGCCAGGCCGACGGGCGTCGCCAGATCCGTGGCGACCCTGGATCGAGCAGGTGTCCCGATCGTTGGAGTCCTCCTTCGCGACGCCGACCGAGGCGACATCACCACTGGACTCCCGCCCGACGACACGGGGCGTACGAAGCCGAGGCGGACCGCGGAAGACCGCGAGCGTCCGGAGACCGGACCTCGCCTGGTCTCGCCACAGGGTGGCTGAGAGCCTTCCGGTGGACACTTCCCCCCGTGTGGCGATGAGCCCGGTCACTGCCCACGAACCGGTCGGACCACGAGCGGCACAAGTCCGAACCCCTCGGGAAGTCCGGGCCGTCATCGAATCGCTCGATGCCGCGGGCACTCGGGTCGTGCTCCTGCACCCCGCGGATGGATTCGGAACTCAACACGACATCGATATCGCCGTGGACCAGCCGATCGAGCGGGTCGAGCCAACGATCGTCGGTGCCCTCCAGGAGGACGGATACGAGCACATCACCACGCTGGAGTACGACGTGGGCGGTTCCGCCTCGTTGGTGTTCGGCCAGGTAGTCGGGGCGGGCTTCCGGAGTGTCGCGATCGACGTCGTCCACGATCCGAGAGGGATCGGCAGGTACGGCATCCCTATGGCCCCGGTCCTGAGGAGCTCTACCCTCCGCGAGGGTGTCCCCTCGCCGACGCCCGGATGGGAAGCGGTCTACCTGCTTTCCAAGCGGATCCGGAAGGGTGGGTGGGAACGGAAGCTGCACTCGCTTCCCGGCCTGCTCGATGGGGCGTTCGAGGACTTCGAACGTGCGGCTCGGGTCGTGATGGGGCGATCCTGGGCTTCCAGGCTCGTGGCGCGCAACGCGGATGGAGCGACGGTGGTGCGCTCCGCCGCGGAAGCGGCACGGATCAAACGAGCCATCACCATCCGTCGGCTCGCCCGAGATCCCTGGAATCCCGTCCGGCGTGTGGCCCGAACCGCTCGGCGCCTCCGGAGGCCGACGGGACTGTACGTGACGATCTGCGGCGTCGACGGGACGGGCAAGAGCACCCTGGCCGGACGGCTCTCCGAGGAGCTCGGCCCGGCCTTCCGTCGAACGCTCCGGCTCCACTGGCGGCCCGACCTGCTCCCACGGCTCGGAGCCATCGTCGGACGGCCCGCACCGGATGCGGACCGCCCCCACGAGGGCGAGCCGTCCGGAACGTTCACCGGGCTGATCCGACTCCTCTACTACTGGATGGACCACGTCCTCGGGTACTGGCTCCGGATCTGGCCCGCTCGCGTGCGGAGCGGGCTGGTGATCATGGAGCGCGGATTCCTGGATATCAAGGTCGATCCGCGTCGGTATCGGCTGCGGGCGGCCGGATCCCTGATCGATCTGCTCGCCAAGGCGGTGCCACGCCCGGACGTGGAGCTGGTCCTGGCCGCTCCGCCCGATCTCGTCCACCGCCGGAAGCGGGAACTCTCGGGCGGGGAGGTTCGTCGGCAGGTCGAGGAGTGGGCTCGCATCGCGAGCGGATCTGATCGGGCGAGACTCCTGGACGCCGGGCAAACGGCACCCCGGGTGCTCGAACATGCCCTGCGGAGCATTCTCGAGCGTCATCGGTGAGGCGGTGGAAGGCGCATGAGCTTCCTTGGCCTCCTGCGTGAGGGAGGAGGCGCGCCCTACCTGATCCTGAGTGACCGCGGGCGGAGCCGATGGGCCCTCCCGGCCGATAGCGCGTCAGTCCTTCGAGCCGCCATGAGCGTCCACACACCCGCGACGCCGACGGGGATAATGCGATGGCATCTGGCTCGTCTGGCCGCCGGTGCGGGCTTCGGTCATCTGCTGCCCGGCCGGAGGAGTCGGGCTGAGGTCCCGCTCGCCGGCGCTTTCGGGCGGATCCTTGGGATGGGCGACGTCCGCATCGGCATCGCTGAGTCGTTCAGCGGTGACCGCTGCGTGTTGATCGTGATGGAGCAGTCGGGTCGCACTCGAGCGTTTGTGAAGGTGGCCCTCTCCCCTGAGCAGATCCAGAGCCTCGAGCGTGAGCGGGAGAACCTGCAGAGCCTGAACGGCGTGCGGGAAACGGTGGACGTTCCCGAAACCCTCTACTGCGGTGCCCTGGACGAATATTCGGCGCTGGTGCTCAGCCCGATCCACGGCCGCAAGGGCCTATCGACCTGGAAGCTCGACGACAGACGTGTCGACGCGGCTGGGGCAATCTTCCAGCCCCAGGGGGAGCGATCGGAGCTCGCGGAGCGGCTGCCATCGGACGAACCCCGCGACGGAGAGTGGGCCCGACGCCTGGAACGAGTCCGGTCGCTCCTCACGAGCCGATGGCGGCGTCCGGTCCCGCTGGGGCTCTCCCACGGGGACTTCGCCCCCTGGAACGTGTTCGTCCGCGGTTCACGGGTGGGGGTCCTGGACTGGGAAGCAGCTGATCGACGCGGGCTGCCGTTCTGGGATCTGTGGCACTTCGCCGTGTCAGGGCTGCACGTGGCCCCGGCAGCCATCCGGTCGATCCGGGGGTCGCTGCACGGGCGGGGACCGCTGACGCGAGCGATGCGCCGGTACGCCCACCGAACCGGAGTGCCGGTGGAGACCGCTCGGGGGGTCTTGGTCCTCTACCTGACGGTGACGGGGCTGGAGCTCCTTCAGGAGGTCTCGGGGGGCAGACGGGACCACGCCGAGGCCCTGGCGAACCGCGAGCGCCTGCTGGACGAGGTACTGGAGGGCTACGGATGAAGGTCCTCGTTTCAGCGTACGCGTGTGACCCCCGGGGCGGATCGGAGCCGGGCGTGGGGTGGAACTGGTCCAGGGCGATGGCACGACACCACGACGTGTGGGTCCTGACCAGGTCCAACAACCGGGAGGAGATCGAGGGCGAGCTGCGGCGGTGGCCGCAGCCCAGGATGCGCTTCCTCTACCTGGACCTCCCGCCATGGGCTCGGTCATGGAAACGCGGGCAGCGAGGGATCCGGCTCTACTACTACCTGTGGCAGCTGCTGGCCGGACGGAGCGCTCGCCGGGCCCACGCGGAGATCGGTTTCGACCTCGTGCACCACATCACGTTCGCCACCGCGTTCGTTCCCGCCCTGACGTTCCTGCCCGGTGTCCCGTTCGTGCTGGGGCCGGTGGGCGGGGGCGTCCGTGCGCCGTGGCGACTGACCGCCGAGTGGGGCCCCCGCGGCGTGGTGTTCGAGGCCATGCGGGCGATCCGGCGAGGGGTAGCCCGATACCTCGATCCGCTGGTCCGTCTCACCTGGCGGCGAGCCACGGTGATCCTCGCGCAGAACCCGGAGACCCTGGCCTGGCTCCCCGCTCGGCACCGAGTCAAGAGTCGCGTGGTGCCGAACGCCGGGATCGACCCCCAAGAGATCGCCGAACCAGATCGTCCACTCGGAACCGAGCGCCTGGCCGTCGCGGCCGGACGGCTGGTTCACCTGAAGGGAACCTCACTGGCCATCCGAGCGCTCGCCGCGATCGCGGCGGACGTCCCCGACCTCCGGCTCGTGGTCGTCGGGAAGGGGCGGGATCGAGATCGGCTCGAGCGATTGGCCCGGGAGCTGGGCGTGGCGAACCGGGTCAAGTTCACCGGGTGGCTGGAACGACCGGAGCTCCTCGCCATGCTTGGCCGGGCGGACGTGCTGCTGTTCCCGAGCATGCACGAGGAATGCGGGGCGGTGGTGGTGGAGGCCCTGGCTCGGGGGACAATCCCCATCGTGCTGGGGGCCGGCGGACCGCCCGTGCTGTCGGGCGATGCGGGCTACGTCGTCCCCGTGAAGGGCGTCTCCCGGGGCGCCGTGGTCCGCTCGCTCGCGGAGATCCTCCGATCTCACGACCCCCGGGCCGACGGGCGGCGTCGGGCCGCCATCGCCAGGGCCCGCTCCATGTCGTGGTCCCACAAGCTCGATGCCCTCGACGGGCTCCTGAGGCCTTCACCCTTCCCGCAGACCGGAGCGCGCCCATGAGCACGGCTTCCAACACCCGGGCGCCGACGATCTCCGATCGCATCCTCGTCTCGCGCCCCTGGTGGTACCTACCGGCGCTGGGGCTCGGCGTGGCCCTGGCCAGGTGGGGTCTCGGAACACGGGCGTTCCTGCTGGTCGCCGCGGTGGGCGCGATCGGGCTCCTGTGGGTCCCCGGATGGGTGTGGGCCATCGGGGCTCTGTGCGGAGCCCTGCTCTCGCGTCTGTTCACGAGCGCGGGGTTCCTCCCCTCGATTGTGAACTTCTCCGACTTCGGCTTCGTCGTCGTGGGCCTGGCCGCGGTGGTGGCCCGCCGAGCGGTGGGACGGCCGTGGACGGCGACGGCCCGCCGCCTCGGGCTCGGCCTGCTCCTTCTCTTTGGGGTCACGTGGCTGTCGTGGGCGATGGATCCCTCGGATCTGGCCCGGCCGGTGGTGACCTTCCTGCTCTGGGCGGAGCCGTTCGCGCTGATCCTGATGCTGCTGATCGATCCCCCGAACCCCGAGGCAAGACGGATCGTGCTGTGGATCGTGGGAGTCATCATCGCCCTCCAGGTCGGGTTCGGCCTGTATCAGGCCTCGGCCACCCAGGACGCGGACTTCGTGAAGGGAACGCTGATCGGGACCGGCGCGGGCCACCACGTCATGGCCGGGATCACGGCGCTGGCGGGACTCTGCCTCCTCGCCTGGGGGTTCGGCCGCTCGCTGATGGTCGGGCTGGTGTTCACGGTGCTGGCCGCCCCGCTCCTGATCCTGATGCCGGTGCTCGCCGATGCCAAGCAGGTGATCTTCGCGCTGCCGGCGGCGGCCGCGATCCTCGTGCTGACGACGCCCGGCGTGGTCAGGAGGATCGCCGTGGCCAGCCCGCTGGTGGCCGCGGTTGCGGTCCTCATCGTGTTGGTTCCCGCCGGCACAACGGCGGTGAGCTTCCTCGAGAGCGCCTCCGAAGGTGAGTCGGGGAAGCTCTCCTCGGTTCATCTGGTCACCGAGGAGATGGGGAGCAGCGTCTCCCGGTGGGCTCTCGGCCTTGGCCCGGCCAACGGCGTGAGCCGGGCGGCCTTCATGACCACGGACCTCTTCCTGAGGGGAGAGTCTCCGGTGCGGGCCCTGGGGCTCGAACAGGCTGAGCTGCCCGTGCGGGCGCAGGCCCAGGCGCTCCAGGTGGCGGAGGGCACCTCGTTCAACGCGGCGCTATCGAGCGCGTTGGGGGTCTTCAGCGACATCGGCGTCCTGGGCGTCGCCGCGTACGCCAGCGTCCTGGCGGCCATCGCCCTCCCCCTTCTCCGCCGGCGGAAGGAGTGGCTCCCCCGAGCCGCCCTGGCCGGCTGGGCTTTGAGCCTTCCGCTGGCGGTGACGTTCGATTGGTGGGAGCAGCCGCCCTTCATGCTCGTCCTGGCGGTCATCACGGGCCTCGCGCTGTCGGCGAGGCCCACCGAGAGGCGAGGTGTCGATGCGCATCCTGGTCGTTCATAACCGGTACCGCTCGGGCCAGCCCAGCGGAGAGAACCGAGTGGTGGAACAGGAGGTCTCCCTCCTCCGCGGCGCCGGGAACGACGTGGTCCTGTACGAGCGCCGGAGCGACGATATCTCCGGGTTCTCGATTATTGGAAAGGCCGCGGTGCCGGCCCGCGTGGTGTGGTCCCCTGCCGACCGTCGCCGACTCGGAGGGGTGCTCGCCCACCGCCGGCCGGACGTTGTCCACGTGCACAACACGTTCCCGCTGATCAGTCCGTCGATCCTGAGCGTCTGCCGGGAAGCCGGCGTCCCGGTCGTCGCGACCCTGCACAACTTCAGATTGGCCTGTGCCAACGGGTTGCTGTTCCGGAGCGGAGCTCCGTGTGAAGACTGCGTCGGGAGGAATCCCTGGCCGGGCGTTGTCCACGGCTGCTATCGAGGCTCTCGGCTGGCCACGATCCCCGTGGCGGCGTCGATATCGGTCCATCGCGGACTGCGGACCTGGTCGCGCGGCGTGTCGCGATTCGTCGCGCTCTCGACGTTCGCGCGCGACCGGCTGATCGCGGGTGGATTGCCGGCGAAGCGAATGGTCGTGAAGCCTAACTCGACCCCCGACCCGGGGGAACGCCGGGCCGCGGCGGGCGAGCACTTCCTTTACCTGGGCCGACTCTCGGACGAGAAGGGCGTCGATCTGCTGGCGAGCGGTTGGAGCGACGATCTCGGACGGCTGGTGGTTGTCGGGGACGGGCCCGCTCGCCCGGCGCTCGAACGATCCTTGGCTCGGTATACCTCGGTGCTGGTGGCAGGACAGCTGTCCCACGACGAGTCCATGCGGCTGCTGCTTCGGTCCACGGCCCTGATCGTTCCATCCCGCTGGTACGAGGGATTCCCCATGGTGGTGGTCGAGGCCTGTGCACGAGGCATCCCGGTGATCGCCCCAGCACACGGAGGGTTTCCCGAGATGATCGAGGACGGCCGGAGCGGGGTCCTGTTCCCGCCCGGGGACGCCGCCGGCCTCGCGCAAGCCGTGCGAGCCCTCCGCACGCCCGAAACCTCGGGGAGGATGGGCCGGCACGCCCGAGCGATCTACGAGCGACGCTACACGGAGGAGCGGAACCTCGATCGGCTCATGGGCATCTACGCCGGGGCGATCGAGGCCTCCGAGGAGGGAGCGTCGGAACGAGGTGCGCCCCGTGTCAGCTGAGGCCGCCGCTCGGCCCCGGTCCAGATGGCGGATCCGCCAGGTGGTCGCCCTGGGGTGGACAGGGCTGGACCAGCTCCTCTCCTCGGTCTCCAACGTCGTCGTGTCCCTGGCCGTGGCCCGAGCTGCCGGAGTGGATGGTCTCGGCGCCTATACGGTGGCGTTCGCGCTGTCGATCGTGGTCCTGGGGTTCCAGCGCGCCCTCATCACCGAGCCGCTCTTGGCCATCCCCGCCTCGGAAGGGCCCGATGGTCACCCCCGCAGAGCGCTCGGCGCAGTCGCGATGCTGGCCGTGGGGAGCGCGACGGCGCTCGTGCTCGGGGGGCTCCTGAGCAACCGAAGCGAGCTGGTCGCTCTGGCCGCGGTGATCGCATTCGTGTGCCTTCAGGACGCGTACCGGTACGTCCTGTTCCGGCGCCGCAGGGCCCATCTGGCTGCTGTCATCGATGCCGTCTGGCTGATCGCATCGGTCGCTGGCTGGCCGCTCATCACGTCGCGGGGGACGGCGACGACCGCGGTCCTGGTCTGGGGGATCGGCGCCGGCCTCAGCGCCCTGCTCGGGGCACGGATCGCGGGCGTCCTTCCAAGTCCAGGCCGCGCGGCGATCCGCTGGTGGTCGCGTGAAGCCCGGCCGCTGGGTGGCTTCCTGGCGCTGACCAGCATCGTCTACGCGGTGGGCGGCCAGGTCACCGTCCTGGGGCTGGCGACCGTCTTGGGAGAAGGCGCCTTGGGAGAGCTGCGAGCCGCGCAGATCCTGTTCGGGCCGATCGCGCTGGCGACGACGGCGATCTCATTCTTCGCGTTGCCTCGGCTGGCCGCCGCCCGGGAACGACTCTCGCTGCGGGTCGGTGGGCTGGTCGCCATGGGATCCGCCGGATTGGTGGCGGTGTGCGTCACGTTCCTGTTCCTGGCGGCCCCGTTGCTCTTCCCGATCCTGTACGGCCGTGGGTTCGAGGCGCGGCCGGCGCTGCTGGTCCCCCTGGCGCTCCAGATGGTGGTGGGGGCCCTCGCCATGGGTCCGATCCTCCTTCTCAAAGCCCGGATGACGGGAAAACCGCTCGCCGGGACCCGGATCATCACTACCCTGGTCGGCGTTCCGCTGGTTCTGGTCGTGGCCTCCACCCAGGGGTTGGTCGCCGGCGTGTGGGCGATGCTGGGGCAGGCGGCCATCTACGTCTGGCTGGTCTGGCGGGCCGCGGCCCGAAGCCTGCGACTCGTCGGGACGCGCCCGGAGCCGTACGCCGTTCTGGGCGTGCGGATCGACCCTCTGGGAGTGGAGCAGGCGGCCGAGGCCTTCGACCGCGGTCACGCCAACGGCCGGGCACGGATCGTGCATCAGTGCAACGCCTACAACCTCCTCCTCGCGTCCAAGGATCCGACCTACCAGACCGTGATGAATCGAGGCGACCTCAACCTGCCCGACGGCTGGCCGGCCGTATGGGCCGGCCGCCGACTCGGCGTGCCCGTCGGCGAACGGGTCGCCGGAGCGGACCTGTGCGACGCCGTGTTCCGGCGAGGCATCCAGACCGGCCTCCGGCACTTCTTCTACGGCGGGACCGAAGCGAGTCTCGAGCGCCTCGTGGAGCACCTCCGGCGAAGCTATCCTGGGATCGAGATTGCGGGTGTGTACGCACCGCCGTTCCGGCCGCTCACCCGGTCGGAACGAGGACGGATCACCGCACTGGTCAACGGGGCCCGCCCCGATGTGGTGTGGGTCGGGCTGGGGACACCGAAGCAGGACTACTGGATGGATGAGTTCCGGGACCGACTCGACGCCGGCGTGCTGGTCGGTGTCGGGGCGGTGTTCGACTTCCTCTCCGGAACGAAGCGGAGAGCACCCCGCTGGATGCAGCGCTCGGGCCTGGAGTGGCTGCACCGTCTGGCCAGCGAGCCCCGACGACTGTGGCGCCGGTACCTCCTCGGCAACCCCGAGTTCGTGCTCCGAGTGGCCGGGCAGCTGGGACGGGAACGGTTGCGGCGCACGAGCGCATCGGGGAGGGTCGCTTCGTGAGCTGGTACGCGGGGCAGCGCGTCCTGGTGACGGGGGGCTCGGGGTTCCTCGGACGTCACGTGGTCGAGGAGCTCGGCAGGGCCGGTGCCACCGACGTGGTGGTCCCCCGCAGCAGGGACTACGACCTCCGAGATCCGGACGCGATCCGCCGGCTCCTCACCGACCACCACCCGGACACCGTCATCCATCTGGCAGCCGTCGTCGGAGGCATCGGCGCCAACCGAGCGCACCCAGCCAGCTTCTTCTACGACAACGCCATCATGGGGATCCAGCTGCTCCATGAGAGCTGGCGGGCCGGCGTCGGCCGGATGGTCGTGGTCGGCACGGTCTGCTCGTATCCGAAGCACACGCCTCCCCCGTTCCGCGAGGAGGACCTGTGGAACGGCTACCCGGAGGAGACGAACGCGCCGTACGGCCTGGCCAAGAAGATGCTTCTCGTCCAGGGCCAGTCGTACCGTGCGGAGTACGGCTTCGACACCCTCTACCTGATCCAAACGAACCTGTACGGCCCCTGGGACGACTTCGATCCGCAGACGTCGCACGTCATCCCCGCCCTGATCCGCAAGTGCGTGGAGGCCAAGGAGGCCGGGCGCGAGGGCATCGAGGTGTGGGGGACGGGGAAGGCCTCACGAGATTTCCTGTTCGTGGAGGATGCCGCCCGGGGGATCGTGGCCGCCACGGCCGGCCCGGAGATCGACGAGCCGGTCAACATCGGATCGGGCCGGGAGGTCACCGTCGCTCAGCTCGCCGAGCTCATCTGCGAGCTGACGGGCTTTCAGGGCGCGATCCTGTGGGATCCCTCAAAGCCGGATGGACAGCCTCGGCGGCGTCTGGACACCAGCAGAGCGCGGGCGCTCTTCGGGTTCGAGGCCGACACCGCGCTCCGGGACGGCCTCGCAAAGACCATCGAGTGGTTCCTGGCCCATCGGGAGGTCGAGCCGTCCGCCGCGGGGATCACGGGGGAAGCATGAGCACGCAGACCGCCCCCTCGAGGCTCCTGCCCTCTCTCGGCCCTGCAACCGTGGCGGCCCTGTTCCACGGCGTCGACGGAGGGATCACACCGCCCGCGGATCCGTCGGCCTGGGCGCGAGACGCGGATACCATCGTCGGACAGCGGCTGGCCGGACTGGCCTTGCTGTCGGCGGAGAGCTCGAGCGTGAACCTGACGTCGGCCACGCGCTACCGCCTGAGCCAGGCTCGTGGCATCGAGACCGCCAGGTGCCTGATGATCGAGGCCGCGGCGGTCTCCGCCCTGCAGGCCCTGGAGGATGCGGGGATCCCGCTCGTGATCACCAAGGGGCCGGCGGTCGCCCAGGCCTATCCCCACGCCTCCCTCCGACCGTTCTTCGACGTCGACGCCCTCGTCCCCCCGGACCGCTTCGAGGAGGCGTTCGGGATCCTGCGCCGGCTGGGCTTCACCGAACCGGCCCACCAGACCCAGCCGCGCGGCTACTTCAACCGCTGGTGCCGGGAGGGCGTGAACCTGATCCGTTCGGATGGTGGGTCCATCGACCTGCACCATCACATCCCGCCGTGGGTGTGGGGTCGGCGGCTCTCGTTCCAAGCCATGCTGAGCCGATCGAGGATGATCCCGATCGCCGGCGGCCCGGTTCGGGCAGCGCATCCGATCCACAACCTCCTGATCACCGCGCTGCACCTCATCAGTGACAAGGGGCGCCCCGGTCGGCGGCTCCTCATCTGGCGTGACCTGGTGGCCCTGGCCAGGGTCTGCGAGGCGGCCGCAGCGGCCGAGGAGGCCAGGCGGGCCCGGCTCGACTGGCTCCTGTGGTTCGTCCTCCGCCAGCTCCCCCCTTCCGTCCGGCCTCGAGCTCTGGAGGGGGCCCTGGGGCGGCCTCGCCGGCCCCCGGGGGACGCCGCTCGTCTTCGCCGACTCCTGCCTCCGGCCCTCGCGTCCCGGCACCAGATCGCCCAGGCGTTCCGCCTCCCGGCTCCCCAGGCCGCCGCCTTCGTGGTGGGGTACACGGTCCCCTCTCGCTCTTTCCTGCGCGCCCGGTACGGCCGCGGCTCCTCGTACGTCAGATGGTGGAGGGATGCGGTGTTCCGGCTGCGATCGGCCCGGGGGAACGCGGCGTGAGCCAGGCACGGACGGACGGTGTGTGTTTCGGCTTCCACGTCACGTCCGACGTGGGCCTCCGCTACCTCCGCCCCGGGTCGGACGGTGATCCGCTGGAGATCACGGCATCGAAGCGGACGAGCGAGCCCACCGGTCCCGCTGCGCTCGACTGGCCCCTCCGCGGAGGCGACGGGGACCGGGCTCGCCTCTACGTCCGGGATCACGGGTTCAGCTTCCGCACGGAGCGGGAGGGCTGGTTCCACATCGACCCTGCCGCGGCACGGATCGAGGTCCCGGGAGATGCCGACCCCGTCCGGCGGGAGACCCGGCTCTGGGGCGTCCCCGCCGTGCTGTGCTTCCTCCACCGGGGGGACATGTCCCTGCACGCCTCGGCCGTCGAGGTGGATGGCTCGGCGCTCCTGTTCGCCGCGCCGGGACGGTTCGGCAAGACGACCATGGCGGGGGCCTTCGTGGCCGCCGGTCACCGCTTGGTCGCGGAGGACATCAGCTGCTGCCGCCCCTCGCCGGACCCCCTCGTCTTCCCCGGGCCCGCGGTGCTCCGGGTCCGTCGCGACGTGTTCGCGGAGCTGGACCTCACAGGCACCGGTGAGGTCGCGGTGGAGCGGGATCGGGTGCACCTGTCGATCGAGGACTCCCGCCGGGGCGAGGGGGCCCCGCTTCCGATCCGGGGGATCGTGTTCCTCCGGCCGGGTGCGGAGGGAGGCCCTCTCGAGCGGGTCGATCCCGTGGCGGCCATCCCGGACCTCTGGGCGCTCAGCTGGAAGTTGCCGGTCGAGGAGGATCTCGAACGTTGCTTCCGCGGGACCTCCGCACTCGCGGCGACGGTGCCGATCTGGAACCTGCCACGCTCCGACCGGTTCGACGCGCTCAAGGGCGTCGTGGATCGGGTCCTGGAGACGTGCCTGGCGGTCGCATGACGCCGGGTCGGATCGGCCTGGTTCGGAAGGCGGGGATCGCTGCCAGAGCCTGGTTCTGGTTCCTCACCGTCCACCTCTGGCTCCTCCGCGACGACCTTCCTGGCGTGGTGGCCCGGCTGAGTCGGGTCACCGGCTCACGCCGGTCGGTTCCGCCCGTGAGGCTGGGACGCGGCGTCTTCAAGGCGCTACGGGTCGGCCCCGTCCGTCCGCGATGCCTGAGCAACGCGCTGGTCTTCTACCGACTCCTGCGGGAGCAGGGCGAGCGGCCTGAGCTCGTCATCGGCCTGCCGGTGGAGGCCAGGACCATCGACGCCCATGCGTGGGTGGAGATCGGAGGTGTCGATGTCGGGCCTCCTCCCGGTCGAGGGGCCCACCAGGAGTTGGCGCGTTTCGGCTAGGCGCGCCCGATACGAACGCCGTTCGGCCGACCGGGCTCCCGGTAGCTCATCGAGATCTGGAATGGATCTCCCTCCGACAGCGCGATGGGATCGGCGAAGATCCACACGGGGTTCCTCCAGCTCGAGGCGTTCGTGGTTCGGTTCGGGTCGGTCGTCAGGACCTCCGAGCGGGCCAGATCGAGCTCGAAGAACACCACCACGCCGTTGAGCTCGCCGGAACGTGATGCCCTCGAGAGCACCGTGGACCCAATCGTGACCTCCTCGAACGTGGCGAGGTCGACGTCGGCCAGGAGGAGCGGCTCGGCGAGTGCCGGAAGCGATCGCGCCGAATCCGGATCCAGCATGAGGACGTGGCTCAGACCGCCCGCCGTTTCCGCCAACGGGCCGAAGTCCACCGCGTACCATGCCCGCCAGCGATCGACCGCAGCCGGCGTCAGGAGACGGGAGGCGAGAAGCTCCGCCGGGATGTCGACGGGGAGACCGAACACGCGGAGCCGGCTCGGAACGATGCGGGCCCCGGGCTTCAGCAGGCGAGCGCGGGCATCGCGGGTCATCTCCAGGACGCGTTCCTGGAACGGCTGCTCCCCGATGATCTCGGCCACCAGGACGTCGGCCCGCTCCGGGAGGGCCACCTGTGTCGACCAGCCCTCGACGAGCGACACACGGTCGGCAACGCCGTTGGCCTCGATCACCTCTTGAGCCACGCCGGCCATGGCGCCGGCCTCGATTGCGTACACACGTCCGGCGCCGGCCCGGGCTGCACCGACGGCCAGGACCCCGGTCCCCGTGCCGATGTCCAGAACGACCTCGCCGGGCCGGACCACCTGCGCGATGGCCCTGAGAAAGCCGCCGGTTCGAGCCCGGTCATTCAACATCATCGCGTGGACGATCGGGTCACCGAATCCGCCGTCCCCGACCGGGCCATCCGAGGCTTGCCGGCCCCCCTCGTGGAGGATGCCCGATCGATGCAAGCGGACGATGGTGGCCGTGACCTCCATCCAGTCCTGCTCGCCGGCCATCCGTCCCCCGAGCTCGCGGAGGGCGTCCCCGAGCGCCGTGGGCCGGGCGAAGGCGTCCAGGATCCCCAGCCCGCGCGGGCCGCAGTCGACGGTCTCGTCGTGCCGGATCACCCGAACGACGTTATCCGCCCCGATCTGCGCTCGGAGGTTCCGGGCACGACGGAGCACGGTCGTCGCGGTCAGGCCGATCCGTTCATCCCCCCACCTCGATGAGCCGGCGGTGCTCGAGCTCACCCAGGAACTCGCGGATGTCCGCGTCGAGCTCAACGGGAGGATCGGCGACGCGAAAGCGCAGTTGCGAGACGAGCTCGTCGAACGTGCAGCCGTCGGCGATGAGGTCCCAGACCAGCAACCCGATCGGATTGATGCTGTAGTAGGAGCCCGACTCGAGGTTCAGGAGCACTCCTCCGCCCTCCGCCAGCTCCCGGTGGACGGTACTCGCCGATTTCGTGATCTTCGCGTCGCCGTTGATCACCGCTCGCATCCCCAATCAGTAGAGTCCTAACGTCCCACGACGGCGCTCCCGGCGGAGGGCGAACCGCAGGGCTCCCACCCCGATCAACAGCGACGACCCCGCCATCGGCAGGAGCAGCCGGATCGTCGGCCAGACTGCCCCCCAGCCCTCTCCGCCCAACAGCGCCGCCCGCGTCCCCTCCACGGCGATCGAGATCGGGTTCAGGGCCGCCATGGATCGAGCCCATTCCGGAAGGATATCGATCGGGAAGTAGGTGTTGGATCCGATCATGAGGACCATGACGACGAAGCCCAGGGCTCCCGCACCACGCCGGAAGGTCAGGACCGCCGCCGCGGCGACCATCCCCAGTCCCCACACGACAGGGATGAACACCAGGAGGATCACCATCACTGGGATCAGGCCGCCGGCCTCGAGCCGCGCCCCGAACAGGACGGAGACTGCCACCAAGAACAAGACCGTGCGGAGCGGCACGTAGGCAAGGTCGTACATCACCGATCCGAGCTGGATCGTGAGCGGCGACGTCGGGGTGACCAGGAGCGACTCGAGGGTCCCCATGAGCTGCTCCTCTCGGATGGCGTTCACGACCCGGCCCAGAGCGATCTGGAGGAACGAGGCGACCGCGATCCCGGTGACCACGAACTCGACGTAGGAGGTGGAGGTCCCCCCGAACGACGGGAGGAGACGGGGATCCACCAGCCTCCCCACGAGCGAGAAGATCACAACCTGGGCGATGAGGTTCGCCCAGTCGACGAAGAACGCCAGACGGTAGCTCCACATGACCAGGAAGTCGCGCCGGAAGAACGCCGGCAGCTTCCAAAGCTCCTCGAGGAGCGGAGCCGGATGACGAACGACGTCGGGCCGGGCCGTCATCCTCCGGCCTCCGTCAGGCGGAGGAAGGCACGCTCGATGGGAGAATCGTCCTCCCGGCAGGTGAGAACTTGGATGCCCCGCTCATCGAGTCTGGCCAGGGCCCGACCCAGGGCCACGCCCTCGGTGAGCGAGAGCACGACGTGCCCCTCCTCGGCCTCACCGGACGCATCGAGCGTGGCGAGCCCGCCCAGTGCCTCCCGAGCCGATCCGATCACGACGGCCGGACTCGCCCTACCATTCCCAAGCCGTAGCTCAAACGACCGAGGAGCGGTCCATCCCATCAGCTTGGTCACGCTTCCCGAGAATCGGACGATCCCCTGGTCGATCAGCGTGACACGGTTGGCGAACCCCCGGATCTCGTCGACCCGCTGCGTGGCCCACAGGATGGCCGTTCCTCCCCGAGCCCGCTCGCCGGCCAGGGCCTTGATCAGCAACGCCCCTTGGGGATCCAAGTCATGCGTCGCCTCGTCGACCAAGAGCACCGGCGGGTCGACGAGTAGCGCCCTGGCGAACGACAGGCGCTTCTGCATCCCGTGGGAGTACGTCCCCACCGAGGTCCCACCGACATCGCCGAGCCCAACGGCCTTGAGGCATTCTCCCGCCCGACGGGCGGCCGCGCGCCGTCCCAGGCCTTGCATGCGGGCGAAGAAGATGAGGTTCTCCAGCCCGGAGATACGGAGATAGAACGAACGGTCCCCCGAGGGCACCAGGCCGAGGTGGCGTCGAGACCGCCGGTCTGCCAGCTCCTCCCAGATGCGTCCGTCGAGGAGCACCTCCCCGCTATCGGGCTGCACGAGCCCGGCCAAGATGCGGAGCAGGGTGGTCTTCCCGGCTCCGTTCGGGCCCAGGAGCGCGTGCACCTGTCCCCGACCGACCGTGAGCGATACCTCCCTGAGGGCCGGGCGATCGCCGAACCGCCGCGAGATCCCCACGACCTCGATCGGGGGGGCGACCTGTTCCTGGCCCGCGTCGCCGACGGTGCGTTCGCCCACCGAGGTCACCACAGGTCCAGGAAGGCGTGGATGGCGGCCAGATCCTTGGCCCAGATGTACCCGGCCAGGTCCAGGTCCTCCCGCTCGAGGCGGTGGGCGAGGCGCTCGTAGTCCACACCAGGCATCCGGTGCGACGGGCTGAGGAGCCACCGTCGGAGCGAGCGGTAGTCGATCGAGGTCGACGTCAGCCAGTCGTTGAGGACGGTCTTGTCCCGTCGGTCCAGGATCCGGTCGGGGACCCGCCCCCGGAGGAGCCGCCGAACCAGGGCCTTCGACTTGGGCTCGGGGAACTTCACCTGGGCCGGGAGGCTCACGAAGAACTCCCACAGGTCCACATCCGCCCAGGGCATGCGGACCCGAACCCCGTACTTCGCTTGGCAGATGGCATCGGCCTCCAACGTGAGGCTCGACCCGTTCTGGAAGGCCCCGAGCTGGCTCGCCGCCCACATCTTCCGCCCGGGGAGGGCATGCCGGCCCCGGGCCTCACCCACCCGCCCCTTGTCGAGCCAGTCTGGGGTCCGGAGGGCCGGGTGGTACCGCATGTAGCCCGCCATGGCCCACCGGGGGACGAACGCCGGCACGACCTGCCGGGCGATCCGTCGCCACGGGACCTCGTCGGCGCGCTCTCGCTGGATGTACCGGGCCACGGCCGGCAGCTGACCACGCCACACGAGGTGTGAGATGAGGAACTGCTGCATCGACATGACCTGCTCGGCCAGGTTCCCAGTCAGGATCGTCCGGAAGCCAAGCCGAGCGGCCAGCGAGAAGCGCTCCTCCGCTCCGAAGGGGGACCAGATGGACCAGGGACCGTCGAACAGGCCGACCCAGTCCTGGAGGCGGTCGAGGGTCTGCGCCTCCGGAACGTACGTATGGAGCGGCAGCCCGAGGAGAGACGCGACCTCCCGGATGTAGTCGCTCTCGTCGGAGCTGGGGAACTGAGGGTAGACGGAGGAGAGGGCCGCCAGCGGACGTCCGCTGAGCTCCACGTGCGTGGGAGCGGCGAACGCTGCGATCGCGGGCGAGTCGATCCCCCCGCTCAGCGACACGGCGTCCTCGCCGACGAGCACCCGAGCCGTGGCCCGACGCATGTGCTCCTCGAAACCTTCCGCGATCTCGTCCGCCGACAGCCGGGCCGTCTCGAGGAGCGAGGACGGGTCCCAGTACCTCCGCCAGCGGATCGACTCGCCCGAGGAGCCGGCGATCGTGCCGGCCAGCACTCGCCGGACCCCCGTGAGCGAGGTCCGGGTGTGATCCTCCACGTTCACGTAGAAGATCCGCCTCAGGGTGTCGAGGTCGGGCTCCCGCGGCGTCGAGAGCCCAGCGGCCACCTGCTTCGCTTCCGAGGCCATGCGAACCTCGCCCGAGCGTTCAGCGCAGAACAGGGTCTCGAACCCGACGTGATCCCTGAATCCCCAGAGCGTGGTCCCGTCGGTCACGACCGCGGCGTAGGCGCCACGGAGCCTGGCCGGCGCCCGATCCCTCAGCCGCCCGAACAGCGCCGCGACGACCGCTGCGGGCGTGACCTCGTCCCCGGCGAGATCGGCCTCCGCAGCGAGCTCCGGGCCGTTATCCAGTCGACCGACGAAGGCCGCGGCCAGCCCGTCACCGGAGTGGAGGCTGGCCTCCGGCCCGGCCCCGACGACCCCCAAGGTGCAGGCTCCCTTGGTAACCGTCAGCTCAGAGATGCCGCGGTGGGGAGCGGCCGCGAGCATGCGTGAAGCCACCTCGGGGATGGGGTGTCCCCGGGCGGACAGGGATGCGGCTAGCCCGGCCATAACGACAGGCGGTGCCGGTCAGCCACTCGCCCCCCCCTCGGGCCGGGCGCCCGAGGGGATGGGTCCTCGACTCGCGGGCAATGCTCCTCGGCTAGATCTTCAGGAGCCGGGGTGCGAAAGCTCGCAGTTCGTTTCCTCGATCCGGCAGTTGACGAACCCCTTGTTGTCGCCGCCTCCCGGTGAACCAACGGGCGGGGTATCGAAGGTGTGGTCCGCGATCGAGCCCAGGTCGACGATTGCCGGCCGTTCGTACCGCATCCTGCCTCCTCTCCCAGTTGCCGGTCTGTCCGACTTGATCCGGCTGCGAGG